>Ga0210050_1000011_pt1 | contig 291895 bp, 278 predicted proteins | sample CryGey132114_all_FD_185463 | JGI IMG/M metagenome (GOLD analysis project Ga0210050, IMG submission 185463) | Groundwater microbial communities from aquifer - Crystal Geyser CG22_combo_CG10-13_8/21/14_all (SPAdes) (version 2) | ecosystem: Environmental > Aquatic > Deep subsurface > Groundwater ... | reverse complement strand
ACAGGTGTTTCTTCTTCAGGCTCAGAAGTTTCTTCGGTGTCATCCGCCATGATATCGTCCATGAGACCGTCGAGGTCCATGTCTTCCGAGCTGGCGGATTCGCTGACAGGTGTTTCTTCTTCAGGCGGCGTACTTCCCGCTGAAAATTCTTCATCCATGATATTGCTTAGCAGGCTGTCCAAATCCTGATCTGCAGAACTTGATTTTAATTCGGGATTTTTAGACTTGGGTTTGTCTTTCTTCGATTCATCATTGGCACCAGAGTTTGATTGGCTTGCCACAGATTTGTCCTTGGATAAATCGGGTGCTGGGGAAGATGGTTTTTGGACGGTGAATTTGTTTTGGCACTTCGCACATTTCACACTCACCGGTTTTTTGCCCAAACCGGGTAATTCAACGTCGTAAACAGCTTTGCAGGAAGGACAGTCGATTCGCATAACAGTATTAAAATTAATAGGTTAGCTTATTTATTATAGATGTTTTACAATAAATAGCAATAGATACCTTATTTTTAACGGCTAGAAATGGAGAAACCACAACATTTTTTTACATTTTGTGCGATTGACAAGATTTTAGCACCATTTTATAATGTGAAACTGTGCAGATATTTTGTTTGCGCAAATCATGATTCAGATTTACCATTAAGGGACGTCGTTCTCATTCCGATTTCTTTCGGATGTTGAGCGGCCAGATGCAGTCGATGAGAAATTGAAGTTGCCCTATTCATCTGTTGTTTGAATGTTTAAGATGAAGTACGATTTGGGTCGTGTTTATAAACTAGTATAATGAGGTTCCATGTTTATTACTCGAAAACAAAGTACATTCATATCGGGAGTTTTGTCATTTGCTTTGACTTTTGTATTGCTTGAGCAAATGCAACAGAGTCCGTTGGTTTCCGTTTTTCATAATTCTTCCTATGAAATTATTGAGACCAAGGTCTTCAATCGTTTTGTGGAGGAGCGTGAAAAGCTCACCCATCTTAAGCGAGAAAAGGCCAAGGCTCGCATTACAAAAGTCATGGAAGGATACAAGACGGGAATGAATGATGACTTTGTTCGTTCTACGCCGGATTTGATTTTGCGTGAAAGCGACAAATATGGTTATGATCCGTTGTTCCTCACTGCGTTGATTATAACAGAAAGTTCGTTCAATAATTGGGCCAAGTCCAGCCGAGGTGCTTTAGGGTTGATGCAAATTCGACCGAGGACGGGGATGATTTTGGCTCAGGAAACCCAGATGGTGTGGAATGGGGCACCAACGCTGTATGAACCCGATTCAAACATTGCTTTGGGTGCTTATTATCTGAATAAAATGATTGAACGTTTTGGTGACCTCAATCTGGCATTGGAAGCTTACAATCATGGCCCTTCTCAATTATCGCGATACCTCCGCAAGGGTTACCGCCCTAAAAAATACTCCAAAAGAGTTCATAATCATTATCAGCGAATCAAGTCCCTTTCAATTTAGACAAGTTGCCCAGTCAAGGGTGACTTGTCTGTATCCAAGCTTGAATTCAGTTGAATTCCAAAGCCTGGAGAAATTTTCTATTTCCCCCATTTCTCTATAATCTGAGACCGAACATTCACTGAATGCAGGTTGTGACGTACTTTAAATCAATCAAATGAAACTGATCCGGGTTTTTCTGAGTAATGGACAAAATGCGTTGCTGGTGTTTGGTTTGCTTGCAAGTCTGGGGTGCGCAAAGGTTGAAGTGACCGAGGCTTTCAAAGGCAGTTACGATAAGGATAAAAATAATAAGATTATCAGTACTTATTGCCAGAATTGCCATATCCATAAGGACTTCGATCCTTCAGAGCATATACATTTAATGCAGACGGATTACAAACGAACCGTTTTCAAGAAGGCCGAAGAATGTCGTATTTGTCATTATGTTGAGAAGCATTTGATATACGATCAATTTCTCCGCAAAACCCGGCGCCCTGATGATGCTAACCGAGGATTGTATAAGAGTTTCGAAAGAGAACAATTTAAAATTATGAAAAAGTCAATAGACGAAGCAAAAACTGAAAAACAAAAAACTGAAAAAGAGAATTCTAAGGAGAGTGATTCCAAAGCACCCTAGTTATTTTTTTGTGTTTTTTCCTTCAGATGATTTGTCGTTTATAGGACGTCTAACTTTTTTATGATCTCACAGGCAATAGTTTGCTTTCTTAAACACACAAGAATTGTTTGTGCTGTGAATGCAAACCCCGAGTTTTCAGGCCAACCCATTCAAAAAATATTTTATCTCTAGAAATTTATTGCTCCCTGAAAGGGGTTATGGACTTTTAAAAATAACTCCTATATTCATTAAGAAACCATTTGTTATGAAGCTGAAAGTTTTTCGCTGGTGTGTATTTTTCTGGGCAATATTTGTTGGAAATGTAGCTTTGTGTCATGCGTTTTCTTTTGGTGAAATCCGCCTGCTCAGTCAATTTGGAGGCCCCTTTCTTGCTGAAGTGGAACTATTTCATGAAGTGGGTGGTGTGGTTGAGATTGAAATTGGCAGTCGAGAAGATTACCAAAGATTACAATTCGAACGCCCTGCGATACTTGATGAATTGGAGATCGTCGAAATCCGTCGATTGACTGCTAATTCTGTTCTAGCTCAAATTGCTTCCAGCTCTGCGTTATTTTATCCCTCCTTTCACCTGATATTAAAAGCCAGCCACAATGGCGGGACTTTGTTGGAATCTTACTTAATTGCGGTCGATTTTCAGAGTAGCTTGTCACTGGGAGGTTCTTCCTCGGAAAACGATCTTTCCTTAAAAAAGCCTGACAAAAAAGAATCCACCGCAGTGTTGTCCACTAAAGGAGTTGAGGAAGAAAAAAATATTCCCGTTCCGGTGCTTTCGGCAGAAGTTTCACCAAACGAAGAAAAAATAGTGAAAGAGCCCACTCCGTTACAGCATGATGTTTCTGTCGAGAAACCGTTGCGGATTGTAGAGCTTGAAGCACCGGGATCTTTTGACGCTTATACCGTTATCACGAGTCAAAAGCCTGCTTCCTTGTTGACGAGAGAGTTCCCGACTCAGCTGACCGCAACGAAGGGTATTTCCCCCAAGTTACCACCGGGACAACTGACATCTCTTCCTGCAAAAGTTTTGGAATCTGTAAAATCTACAACGCCTGCTTCAACGAAAGAAATACCCTTGGGTAAATTGAAAAAAACCGATGATCTAAAAGTATGGACCGTCCGCCGGGGCGAAAATTTGTCCATCATTGCAAAAAAAATAGATCAGAATGCGGGCATCAAGCGAGTTGCCGTCGCACTTTGGATGGCCAATAGGGACAGTTTTATTTTCGGAAATATGAGTGGGCTGAAAGTCCATAGTACATTAAGGACGGATAATTTAGAGGAACTCTTGCGAAGTGTTTCTGAAGAAGAAGCTTCGCAGGTTTTTGAAAACCAATTGCTAGAGTGGAAATATTTAAGAGAAGCGGATCACTCGTTTCGCACTTTTGATTTGAAGCCGTCACCCGCTTTCCTCTTTGAACATCTTTCACTCACACAAACATTTTCTGTGTTGAAGGAATGGCGTTCTACCTGGGAGCGTGCCGATTGGGAAGGTCACTGGAGATTGTTTTCAAAGAGAACTTCCGCTGGAACAAAAAACTACAAAGAAGCTGTATTCCATCGATATAAAGATGTTCATCTGTCGATAGGAAATACTTATTTGACTTTATTACCCGATGGTCCTGGTGTTTTTTTTGATCAGGAGTTTTCCTCCACATCACTAAACAGTATAGGTGAAAAAGAAATTCATTTGGTTGCTGAAGAAGGCGAGTGGAAAGTTCAGGATGAGCTCTTTTCACTTGGAAAAAGTTTTCGAAATATAGATGATGCAGAAAAAAAACAAAAATTTTCTATTCAGAAAGATGGAGCTTCAGGAATTCCCTACGTGATTTATTTATCCAGTCACAAAAATTGGGAGGATGCTTTAGACGGATGGCGGAATCTCAAAAAAGCAGGAATTGAAACGTATATTTCCCCCTATTACTTTAGCGAAGACAAAAAAGTTTTCAGGCTTTTTATGGGGCGTTTCAGGGATAGCGATACAGCCGAGAGGCAAGTGAGTGTTCTCAAGCTAAGAGGTATTAACGCTTCTCCCTGGGATCTTCCTTATTCGTTAAAAGTGGGTACATACAGCCGGGAGGAAGAGGCAATCGGGAAAGCCTCTGAATTGCTGGCAAAAGGATATTCGAGCTATTTGCTTGCGAAAAGTAAAGAAGGATTCGACAACATTGAATTTCAGGTGATGCTCGGTGCGTTTGCGGATAAAAAATCTGCAGAAAAGATGGGGTTGGAATTACGAAAACTTCAAATCACTTATGAAGTGATTCAACCTTGATGCAAAAAAACGCCTCCCTTAAAAGAGAGGCGTTTATTGCGAACTCTATTTTTCTTACAAAATGTTCTTTAAAGTTGGTGCAGGTTTGAATCCAACAGTCTTGCTCGCTTTAATTTTTATTTCTTCCCCGGTTTGTGGATTACGTCCTTTTCTAGCTTTACGGAGTCTTACGGTAAATGTTCCGAAGCCTGGATAGGAGTATCTTTTTTCCTTCTTGATTGCCTTGGAAATGGTATCAAATGTTGCGTCTACCACATCAGCGGCTAATCTTTTTGTAAGCTCCTGATCCTTGCAGTTCTTAATAACAGCGGTGATCAATTCATCTTTGGTCAAGGTATCCCCTCCTTCTTAATTTAGGTTATCCGGCATCTGCATTATCAAAAAATACAGGAATAATGTCAATATAAAAAAACCGAAATTTAGCGACAATATGGGAGCAAACGGGGTTTTGATCATTTTCAAAATAGTGTTTAGATGTTATTATTCAGTACTACATTGAAGCATTGTTTTGCTTTTGAATTTTCATTTTTGGTTATAAAATTCAGGTTATATTATGGCGATTCTTGAAATTGCGAGACTTGGCAATCCTGTTTTACGTCAACAGGCCCAACCTGTAGACTTGAATGAGTTGACGCGTCCGGGAAGTGAACTGCAGCAATTGATCGACGATATGATTGAAACCATGCGAGATGCCAATGGTGCAGGGTTGGCGGCACCGCAGGTCTCACGCTCTTTGCAGATCGTTGTTTATGAATGCGAGGGGAATGAGCGTTATCCCGATCGACCGACAATTCCATTGACGGTATTGGTCAACCCACGTTTGTCCGAGTTGAGTGAAGAAACGGTCATGGGATGGGAAGGATGTTTGAGTTTGGATGATTTTCGCGGGAAGGTCGCGCGTTCCCGAACCCTTCGTCTGGACGGTTTTGACCGGGAAGGCCAAGCTGTTTCTATTCTTGCAGAGGGCTTCGAGTCGGTGGTTATTCAACATGAAACAGATCATTTGATCGGTAAAGTGTTTCTGGACCGGATGACGGACCTCACTCAATTGTCTTATGTGAAAGAATTTGAAACTTTCTGGGTGGCAGATGACACGGTCGAAGTTTGATGAATTTTGTGTTTGCTTGAAAAAATTTTAGGCCACACGTTTTGAGATTGTAACGAGTGTGCCAGGGGCTTAAAACATGTCTTTATCAGAAGAAGTTCAACACCTGTATAGCGAGCCGGGAATAGGGGCGACTTATATCAATACCTACGGCGAACTGAATATAAAGAATCTTGTCGAAAAATATCGTTCTTTGAATGAGTCGGAAATGCAGGAAATGCTCGCCATTGTGATAGATTTTTCCAAATCATTTGATTTGAGCGCGAGTTATCTTTCGGTTGGCGTCTTGCACGCTCTGGGGCAAGATTCTGCCGTAGAAGAGGCTTATCAATGGGCGCAAAAGCAAGACAATCCTCTCAATTTCACACATCATTATGATATCGGCAAATCACTGGCCGATTATTATACGAAGACCCCTTGAATGTATCCAAGCGAGAAAAAATTTGCTTGTTTCCGTACGTTTTAGCCTTTGCGGTGTTGAAGTAGCCAGATAAATCCTCCCCATAAAAAGCCTGGAATGGCGATGATCCCCGCAATCCACATCGCGGTCGTCGATACAGACATTGCAAATTGGTCGATACCGATTCCGACGGCCCAGTTGCTCAACCCCATGATCAATGTCAACAAGCCCAGCTCGACACTGAAAATTCGCCCTAGATAGTGGTTGGGGGCTTCCAGATGAATCAGGGCGGTGCTATAGACCCAGACAATGGACCCGAACAAGGTTGCCAGTCCGAGTGCTAATGAGGCACTCCATAAATTTGCAGACAAGGCGAACAGGTAATAACAAACCGCTCCCAAAATAAAACTGGCTCCAATACATACCTGCAATGCCTTTGGCGAATCACCAAAAATTTTTCGAGCCAGGGGTGGCCCGATAGCGGCACCCAGCCCTCGGGCTGAGTATAATATTCCTATGGCCAACGATATTTTTTCTGGTTTGGAATACAATTGATTTGCGTAAAGAGGGATGAGGGTCATTATTCCTCCAGCCAGAGCCAAACCCGACTTGAGCAATGTGAGGACCAGAATAACCGGCTCGGCCAATAGATAGCGCAGACCGTCGCGTAAATTGGACCAGCCGTTTGCAAGCTCATCTTTTTTTAAACCGGGTGCATTTGAAGGGAGATTGAATAAGAGAAAGGCCGAAAGCAAAAAAGTGAATGCGTCGATGATGAAAGCCGTTCGAATTCCTGCAATGCTCACGATCAACCCTCCCATGGCCGCGCCAAAGGCCAGCATGACCGACCAGGTAGAACCACTCAGTGCATTGGCCGCGACCAGATTTTTTCTGGGAATCAGAGATGGGATGATGGCACTTCTCGCAGGCTCAAAAAAACCTGTGAGTGCCGTTGACAAAAGCGTTAAGATAAAAACAATGACAATGTCTTCGGGACCGTCCACCGTTAGAAATCCCAAAACGATAACAAATCGTCCGAGGTCGGATGCAATCATCACCCATTTACGGTCAAAACGGTCGATGACAACCCCCGCAATCGGGCTTATCACTACGATAGGAAGCAACTTTGCCATCATTACACCCGCCAGAGCCATGCTCGAGTTACTGACTTCAAGGATAAGAGTGTATATGGCAATACTGTTGAGCCAATCTCCCAGTTCAGAGACGACTTGTCCGTACCAAAGGTATCGAAAAGATCGGTTCTTTTTTATAATGGCAAGATAACTGTCACTGCGATTGGCAATCATGGGTTGTTCTATGGGAATGATTCGATATTACGCACTTGGAAGCGAGGCAAGACAACAGGTATAATAGACCATTTTAAAATCAATGAGGGGAGTAATTTAAAGAATGGAAATCAGTTCGATCGAAGACGACGAAAGTGAAAAAAACCGGAAGTTGATGAGTCGGATTTCCTTCTGGATTTCGATCATTGTTTCAACAGCTATTGTGGTGTGGTATGTCGCCACCCATCCTCCTGATTCCAAGGAGGTGCAAAAGATGCGGATATTTTTCAAAGAAAATAGTAGGGATGTTTCGGTTTTTATCGCATTGCCCAGAGATGAGATGAAAGAATATGCCGAGCAAAAGAGACACCCTTTTTATAAAAGTTTTCTTGAAAAATCAGAAGCGGATCGCGACAAGATCCGAGCCATGATTCATGTTTCAATCGATTACACACCCTATCAGTATTGGTTCAATATGGTGTTTTTGTGGATCATCGCTTTCACCACACTTTGGTTTTTTGGCCTGATGACAGAAGGGGCTCTGGTCATCATGAAAAAAGAGAGGACCGAGCGCATTCGAAAATTCAACGAGAAGTCCGAAACCACCAATCCACAGACCGATGACAAGTCAGAAAGTAACTCTTAAAAGTCGCCCTTGATAGGAGAAAACTTTGTGAGAATTTGAACTGTATTTTTTGATCGTTACTTCCTAAACACGAGAGAAGTAAAAAATGGAGATTGTAATGATGCATAAGGGATTGATGCGTATTCTGTTTCATTTTATTGCATTTGCAGTGTTGGTTTTGCCCCTTGAAGCTTTGGGGCATAGTGGCAATGCGTCTGAGGAAATCCCCCACATGGATGTGCCGTTGCTACATATTCGAGCCGGTGGTGGTGATGTTGCCAGCACCGAAAAGCTTCTTAAGGAAGGACACAAGGCCGATGAACAGGATGAGGATGGCAATACCGCTCTTTTAAAAGCTTCATGGGGAAACTTTTCCAAAGTGGTTGCCCTTTTATTGGATCATGGAGCCGATCCCAATCACCAAAATAAATGGGGCGAATCGGCGTTGAATCTGGCCGCATATATGGGGAATCAGGAGACTGCGGAATTATTGATTCAAAAGGGGGCCAATGTGCAGACACGGGGCGAAAAAGGAGCGACTCCTTTGCACCGGGCCGCTGGGGAAGGGCACAAAGAGATGCTGAATTTACTTATAGCGCATGGGGCAGATTTGAATGCCAAAGATGATGATGGGAAAACCCCCTTGTATTGGGCCTTGTATAAAAAACATAAAGAAATTGGAAAGTTTTTAGAAGATCAAGGGGCAAAATAAATCCAACGCAATTCAAAGAGCCCGCAGGCCTGACAATATACAGCAACTACTCAATGTCTGTGGGATTCCAGTGAACAATTTTTATCCAGAGGCAAGTAGGCCTCACCTCGGTCGTTGCCGATTTTAAAAGAAAAGAATTTTACTTTAGGTTCTTTTCTTCCTTCCTCTACCCAACCTTCGGCAAAGAGTGTAAAAGAACCGTCCTCCTGAAATAGTATCTCCCGGATTCCCTTGTTTTCACTTTTGTAGATATAGGAATCTTTTGTAGTGGCTGAGACGAATGACCCGGAAGCTAATGTTTCTTTATTTTCCCCGAATACAACCGTTACCACTTCACGAGTGATGTCGATTCCATCGGTTGCGCCGGTCGTGATAAATTGTCCCGTTATTTTTAGAAAAATTGTCTCCGTAGGTGAATGGAACAGATCGCTTTTCTCTGCGTTTTGCTCAGGGAAAGAGACCGGCGATACACTATGGACATGGAGGATGGACTCAAAAGGGAGAACGATCAACTTCTGAGTCGCAGAGCTTTGGTTACCTGCCGCATCCATAGCAGTCCAAGTGATGACTGTGGTCGAATCGACAGGCAGGAAATCCTTTGGCCCATCGCGGCTCACCCTTACCGGCCCCACACGGTCTCTTACTGCGGGTTTATTGAGTACAAGTGGAACTTTAGGTCCGCTGGCAAAAAAAATCACTGGATTGGGCGGAATGAATATTCGAGGTGCTACGGTATCTTGAACGGTGATGATTGCCTTGTCAGGAGACGATGTTATCTCACCGTTTTTCACCACAAGGGAAATTTCGTTGACTCCCGCAGGCAGGATCACCGTGGGAGATTGGCCTTTAACGGAACCAAAAGGACCCTGCCAGATATAAACCAGGTTTTCGGGATTCGTTAGAGGAGAATTCGGTGACAGCTCCACATAACCTTTCAGAGTGACTTGGGCTCCACCTCTGCTTTCCTGCTCCAGTACGAGGTCTGGCCCGGCATTTGCCTGCAATACAGATGCTTGGGCCAAGGCATTATTTTGCATCAGCGTGCAACCGAACAGGAATATTAAAATTTGCTTTAGCATATCTATAGGGTGGCGACCGGAAAACAAGTCACGCGAGGTAAAGTTATTTAAAAAGTTCTGGTAAAATGAGTGGCTTCAAATCTTTTCCGCGCATTTTTTAATGGCGTGAATGCATTCTAGTTTAGCTTTTTGGAGGCTCAATTCCAATGGATTCCAGATATTCGATGAATGTCTTGAATTGCGGGTCCGATAAAACGAGTTGAGAAATAGGGTAGTCCTCTGGCAATCCTTCCAGCACCGGTTCGAATCTCATTTGAAATTCTATCGGTAATGCAATTCCCACCGATTTCAGATACAGTAAGAGACCCGGATCAAAAAGAATATGTGGCGGGAGAATTGACATCGTTTTTTGAGTGGCATCTGCCGGCACTTTATTTGGATTCGCCGGGCGATTTTTCCCGCTAGCCGAGACCGTTTCTTCGCGTTTATTGAATTTTTTCACGCTCTCCACATCGTACAGACTTCCCTCCATCAACCAAAACTTGCTGGTGGATGGATCACCTGTCCAGAACTCCAATCGGCTTTGATTACCCAGAAGTGCATTGATGGCCTGACGCCAGTCAGGAGCGGTGATATCGATCTGGATCGGTGTTTCAGAGACTGGGTAGTTTAAATGAAATTTGATGCCTGTTTGATTGGAAATTTTTTGCAGGACTGCTTCCAGTGTTTGATGGTGAAAACGGATGGTCACGCCTGCAGAATTTTGGGTAATACCTTCCGGAAGATTCGGAGAGGGGGCAGACAGGGCAAACCTTACAAGAATAGAATCAAATGACGCAAAGGTTCCGGCATGAATGGGAGTGGGGAAAGCAGAAAACGAAAATATCGCTAGAACAACCAAGGTCAACCGCATTCAATTTCCCCAGCTAACTTTTGAACGTTAATAAAAAATGGGAGAGACGGAATTCCGTCCCTCCCATCAATTTTTACAGCTTCAGGCCTTTAGGAAAACTTCCCAAAGGCCTGATTCCAGATTACTTCTTTACTGCTTTAGCAGGTGCTTTTGCTTTTGCAGGTGCTTTTTTTGCTTTAGCAGGTGCTTTTTTTGCTTTGCTCTTGCCTCTGTCCTTGTCTTTATCCTTGTCGCCATCATGCCCACGACCGGTGTTAAAGGTGACAGTGGTTTCGCCAAGATCATTACCGATTCGGATCGTCAAAGGTTGCGCTACACCAAAAGGAATAGCACTGAGATCCATTCGTTTTACTTTGATCTTGAACTTGCCATTGGAATCAAACGTGACTTCACTCAGACCCGATTTCGGACCTTTGTACTTCCATGTCGTTTTGCCGTCCGAATCCTTATCCTTGTCGTGGTCAGATGTTCTGGCAACGAAGGAACCTGCAGGAAGGGTCCAGCTCAAACCATCAATGGTGATGATCACAGTCTCGGAAGTGAAGTTCAAGCCGTCGCCGTTAGCAAATTCGCTGAACGTACCGGAAACTTGCATCCAGTCTTTCGGACCACGGTCATTGTCTTTATCCTTGTCTTTGTCCTTATCGCCATCGTGATGCAATTTCAACTTGGCTTTGGTGACAGTCAGGTCAAGAACGAAAGGATCGATTGTAACGTTTTGTGTTGCAGAGGAGCAGTTGCCCGCCGCGTCACAAGCCGTCCATGTCACAACAGTGGTAGCGTCTACCGGGAAGCCAGCAGGTTGATCGCTGGTGATAGAAGCAACGCCAACCGCATCAGTTGCTGTCGCCGTTCCAGTGCTGACGGGTGTCAATGGACCCGTAGCCGCTGTGGTGATATCAGCCGGAGCTGTGATGACAGGAGCTGTTGTGTCTTGTACCGTTACATTTTGTGTAGCGGTTCCACAATTGCCCGCCGCATCACAAGCCGTCCAGGTGACAACCGTTGTGGTGCTTGCGGTGTAGTCTGCAGGAGCATCATTAACGGTAGAAACAACGCCAACCGCATCGGTCGCCGTAGCGGAACCGATAGCCACTGCCGTTTGTGGACCGGTTGCTTCAACCGTTACATCCGCCGGAGCGGTTACAACTGGAGCAGTCGTATCAACGATGGTGACGTTTTGTGTAGCGGTTCCACAATTGCCCGCCGCATCACAAGCCGTCCAGGTGACAACTGTCGTGGTGCTTGCGGTGTAGTCTGCAGGAGCATCACTTGAGATAGAAACAACGCCAACCGCATCGGTAGCTGTAGCGGTACCAATTGCTACTGCCGTTTGTGGGCCGGTCGCTTCAGCTGTTACATCCGCCGGAGCGGTTACAACAGGAGCAATCGTGTCTTGTACGGTAACGCTTGTTGTTGCAGGAGCGGAATTAACGGTACCGTCGTTGACTACCAACGTTACGTTGTTCGTTCCAGCAGGCATCAAAACAGTAGGTGTTGCACCAGAGGCTGTTCCGAAAGGCCCGGTCCAGCTGTAGGTCAATGGATCGCCATCTGCATCAGAAGAGGCGGTTCCGTTCAAGGTTACGTTAGAACCTGCAGGACCCTCTTGCTCAACCGTTTGGCTTGCGCCAGCGTTTGCAACAGGAGGTTGGTTAGCGGGTACGGTAACAGCAAATGATGTTTGACAAGTTTGGTTGCCATTGTCCGTGAACGTGAGGGTTACTGCAAACGTTCCAGAGCTGGCTGGTGTCCAGTTAACAGTTCCCGTTGCAGGGGAGGCCACGCTGGAACCCGTTGCAGGGCTCAGAGTCGCACCCGGTGGCAGACCCAAATGATTTATTGTCAGGTTGCCGCCTTCTGGATCGGTACCGGTTGCAGAAATCGAGAAAGCTTGTCCCACGGGTACCGTGCTGTTTGCCGGTCCATTCAAATTACACGTTGGTGGATCGTTATTCACGAGGCCGCCATTGACTTCCAGGATGACATCCAAAGAGGTTCGCAAACCGCCTTCGAAGATGGCCACCTGCAATGCATGTTTGGATTTGTCTGCAAAATTAGTGGCATCCCAGTTCAAAATACAACTGGAGGTAACATCAGCGAGTGAGCCACCCGTACCTACAGGACTGGTGATAGAAGACTCAGCCGTTGTTGCCTGTCGACAGGTGATGGCGGAACTGTCCGGATCGGCGACGACCAGATTGATTGAGTTGGGACCTTTAGCGACCTGAAGAATAGGAGGCAAAGAGGAAACCGAAGAACCTTGTTGACCGTTTCTCAAATCAAGGATGGTCTGTACACTCCAATTAGAATCGTGTGAATTTTGTAGCGTACTGATTCGGCAACATCCGGGTTGAAGTTGTATGGTGTATGGGCCAGCCGTTGCGTATGTATGGCGGACTGTTTGATCATAAATTTCTACAGCTTCCCCGCTCAAATCGGTTCCAGAGAAAATCAGAGATCCGGCACCTATGTTCGTGCCGTCTCCAAGGCTAACCCCGGATGGACAACAACGCCAGTATTGTTTGATTGTGATATCGACCGTGTTTCCGCTAACACGTTGCCAAGTGATGTGTCCGCCGCGAAAATGCGAGGCCAGGACGTCTGATGTCATGATCGACAAAAACGCCAAGGCCAACACTCCGGCCAAAACACTTTTATAAGTTAATGTTCGTTTCATTTAATTGTCCCTCTCCTTTATTTCTTTATAATGAGTAATTCTTTAATTTAATGAGTCAAAATCTTTTTTAGTTACCCAGGAGGCCTTTTACTTGGGATACGATGCTCATTGCTCCTGCTTCATCCCCTTGACCGCACAAATTGGTCGCCTGAGCCAGCATGTAGTTCAATTCATAAGCGAGACTGGCATCGGTCACACCCGCAACGGTTGCCGTCAGAGCGGCGATTTCAGCCGCGCAATCTGCCGCAAAAGCTGGAGTTGCGCATAAGGCCATTGCCAAGGCGCAAACTGTTAATAAAAGAATTCTTTTCATGAATACTTCCTCCATAAGATTAAAATTAACAATAACTTTACGGTCTAAAAATCTTTGTGACCGCAGATATTTACCTAAACTGATCAAAGTTGTATATTTTTACTCTCTCAAAGAATAATGGTAGCTACCTTCAAATATTTCCCGAAGGATTGAATTTGGAGGATTTCATATTTGTTGAGAAATTCATGTAAAATACTATAAATTAAGGGATTATATAGAATAACATCCTGGATTTCAATGGAAATGTAAACCTTCTAATATATAAGAGCCTTCTTCAAGGTTAAGGCTTTAATATCTGTCTGGCAATAGAAAAGTTAAAAAAAATGATAAAAATTTATTTTATTTTGTAACCTGGAATTTTCTGACTTCTGGCATCGTCTGGGCTAGATTTATTTATGGCAAGGATGTTTGGGACACAGGGCCTTTTCATAGTAGAATAAATGGAATCTAGTCTTATAGTGAGTGACCCGAAAGAAAAAAGCAGTGCGGAATCCTTTCTTATGAGTAAAGTTTCTGATTTGAGGGTGATCATGCCCGATAACGTTTTTCTAACAATATTTTTGGGATCGATTCAATGGACGTTGCGACCATAAGATTTTCCATTTTTTTGGGTGTTTTTGTCTTGATGCTGGCACTGGAGGCGATGATCCCACGGCATCCGACGGTGGATTCCAAGCTTCGTCGATTGGGTATTAATCTCGCAATCACAGGGATCGATATTTTGGTGGTGCGGTTATTTTTAGGGACTGCGGCTATCGGTGCGGCACAGTTTGCCGAGGTGCAAGGATGGGGAATGTTGAACTGGACGGAGCTTCCTCCTGCCATCGAAATATTTTTCGCGGTTGTGTTTTTAGACTTCATGATTTATGTGCAACACGTTGTGGTGCATATGATCCCTTTTTTCTGGCAGTTCCATATTGTTCATCATACCGACCTCGATCTGGATGTTTCTTCGGGTTTACGTTTTCATCCGATTGAGATATTGGGTTCTCTTTTATTCAAGATTGTTTTGATTTTTTCTTTGGGTGCATCTCCCGTGGCGGTATTGATCTTTGAGGCCATTTTGAACGGGATGGCGCAATTTTCACATTCAAATATCAAACTGCGAGATGATTGGGAGGAGGCTCTGCGTAAGGTTATTGTGACGCCGGACATGCATCGCATTCATCATTCTGTTGAGAGGGCAGAGACCAATTCGAACTATGGCTTCAATCTTTCACTTTGGGACCGCTGGCTGGGTACTTATATTGCTCGTGCAAAGAAACTTCAACCGGATATAGTGATTGGTGTTCCAGAATATAGAAAACCGGAAGAAGTTGGACTCTTAAAACTGCTCCTTATGCCTTTTAAGCGCAAAGGACCGTCATATTTTTCAGGAGATATACGCTAAATGCTTCCTCCATTAACCAAAATCATTGCCACGTTGGGCCCTGCTGTCGGGCAAAAAAAACAGATCAAGGCTTTGGCACAGGCGGGTGTGAATATTTTTCGTCTCAATTTATCGCATGGAGTTTACCCAGCTCTAACGGAATGGATCGGCTACATTCGCGAGGTCGAAAAGGAATTGGGAATCTATTTGGGCATTTTGCTAGATTTGCAGGGGCCCAAAATGCGAGTTGGCAAGATCAAGAACGGGAGCGTCCAGTTGCGGAGGGGCGACTGCTGTGTGTTCACGACGGGGAAACCGGTTGGGGATGAAATTCCCGTACAGTATGCCAAATTTCATCAAGTGGTGTCTCCGGGTGACCGTGTTTATCTGAACGACGGGCAAATTTGCGTCAGCGTTCAAAAGGTTTCCGGAAAATGTGTTGAAACGAAGGTTTCTGAAGGTGGGCTGTTGTCCAATTTCAAAGGCATCAATCTTCCCGATGCGGAAATCGACGAAAGCCCGATCACGCCAAAGGACCGCAGGGATCTGGAGTTTGGTTTGCAGGCAGGGGTCGATTTCGTCGCCCTTTCGTTTGTGGGGCGGGCTCGGGATATTCAACTGCTCCGTCGTATGATTCGAGCAAAAGGTGGATCGGCGGAAATCATCGCTAAAATCGAGCGTCGTCAGGCGGTTGAAAGGATGGATGAGATCATTGAAGAGGCCGATGCGGTCATGGTTGCACGTGGGGACTTGGGTGTTGAAATTCCACTGTCCGAAGTGCCGATCATCCAGAATCGTATTTTGAAGGAATGTATTCGTAAATCACGCCCTGTGATTGTAGCGACTCAGATGTTGGAATCTATGATTGAAAATGCCAGACCAACCCGGGCGGAAGTGTCGGATGTCTCGAATGCGGTTATGTCGGGGGCGGATGCGGTCATGCTTTCCGGCGAAACTGCGGTGGGGAAACATCCGCTATCTGTCGTGAAGGTGATGGTGGAAACGATTTGTGTCGCTGAGAAATTTTTGAATGAGTCTGGCGCAAAAGAGGAAAACTGGGAACGTTTAAAGAAACTTCCCATTGCCAGAGGGGTGGCGTTGACAGCGCAACGGATGGCGGGTTGGTTGCAGGCACGCGCATTGGTGGTTTTTACCGAATCGGGTGGCACTGCAAAAACGGTTGCTTCGTTTCGCCCGAAAGCATCCATTCTGGCCTTCACTTCCACGGAGGCACAAGCTCGCAGATTGATTCTCGTCCGCGGGACGATTCCTATACTGGTCGATGGCAAGGTGAGTTTGATGGAAGATATTGGAGAACTTTTTAGATTGATCAAAAGCAAGCGACTGCTGAAAAAAGGGGATCGCGTTATCATCACTGCAGGCTTACCTCTGGGTCGTCCTGGCTGGATCAATGTGGTTCGTGTTGAAACACTTCCCTAGAAAATTAAAGGTTTTATGTCTCTTAGAAATTATATAGTTGTTACGATTCTGGTTGTGGGATGTACGTTTGTCATCAGTAAGTGGCAGGAAAAGCGGGGAACTCTTGAAATTCTGAAAGTGTTTTTTCAGGTGGTGGTATTTTTCGTGGCGGTGGTCGGTGGGGTGTTTTTGTTGGCCAAAGTTCTGGCTCATTTTGGAATTGCGCAATCGGGATTTTTTATATGATGCGGAGTAATATGGAATTTTCTCCTTTTATGTTTTTTGTTTTGGGGTTTACATTTCTGGCCATTTCATTTTGCATGGGTTTGATGATTCATGCGTCTCTGATGTACGAGGACAAAAATGGAATAAAAAAGGAAAGTAAAATTGCCTGGATACTGAGCATGCTTGCGGGAACGGCAATCACGGGCTGGATGTTCTACTACGGATATTATGTGAATTTTGGCCGATGAAACTTTTTTAAAAAAAAAGACGTCCGCATATTTGAATATGCGGACGTCTGAATTTGACAATTAAAGGATTTTCGAATGCGGACTCAACCTGCCAAAATATCTATAATGCGGAGGCAGTCATTTTTGTAATTTAGAATTTCCACCTGATCTTCTTCTGGCAAATCATCTTCCTCGCTCAAATTCTCGTCGATCAATTGAATCGCGTCGTTGAGTCCCCCTGCGACGAGATCCAAGTCAGACTCGGTCAATGCATAGATCGAAGGATTTTTCTTCAGAGATTCGAAGACTCGTGTGTACTTGTCCCTGTATTCCAAAGTAGAAATCCTCATTTTGTCCGAAATTTTTCCTTTGAGCTCTGTATTCATATCAGAAATGGCGTCATTGAGAGCTATTTTGATAGTTTCGATTTCTTTTTCAGTGATTGTCGCTAGGGATTTCATTGACTGATTACTCGAATAGTAAGGGTTGATTTCGATTAATGAATAAGGATGGGCCCACCAGGACTCGAACCTGGGACCGACCGGTTATGAGCCGGTGGCTCTAACCAACTGAGCTATGGGCCCGATATAATGAATGCTCCCACCGCAAACGGGCAGAGCTGAAATGATATTCTACCTGTGGTTTATCACAGGTAGAATATCACTCGCAGGATTTAACCTTCGAGAAAACTGCGCAATTTTTTGCTTCTGCTGGGGTGTCGCAATTTCCTCAACGCTTTGGCTTCAATCTGACGGATGCGCTCGCGGGTGACTGAAAAATCCTGCCCAACTTCTTCAAGCGTATGTTCAGAATCGAGCCCAATGCCAAACCGTTTTCGCAATACTTTTTCTTCTCTGGATGCCAGCGTGGACAGTACTTTTAAGGTCTGCTCCTTTAAATTCTTTTTGACGACGGCATCGACGGGAGACATTATTTTCTTATCTTCGATGAAGTCTCCCAAATGGCTATTCTCTTCTTCGCCGATCGGAGTTTCAAGGGAAATAGGTTCTTTGGCGATTTTTAATACTTTGCGTACCTTATCGACGGGCAAAACCATCTTCTTAGCGATTTCTTCCGGGATGGGTTCTCGTCCCAATTCCTGAACCAGGTGACGGGAAACACGAATGAGCTTGTTGATGGTTTCTATCATGTGCACCGGAATTCTTATGGTGCGGGCCTGATCGGCAATGGCACGAGTGATTGCCTGGCGAATCCACCAGGTAGCGTAGGTGCTGAATTTGTATCCGCGTTGATATTCAAATTTATCAACAGCTTTCATCAAGCCGATGTTTCCTTCTTGTATCAAATCTAGGAATTGAAGCCCGCGATTGGTGTATTTTTTTGCAATGCTCACGACCAGACGCAGATTGGCTTCGGCCAGTTCACGTTTTGCGGTTTTGTCCTTAACCCGGCCGCGTGCGATTGCTCGAACGGTAGCCAGCAAATCGTCTTTGGAAGTATCGGTTTCCTTTTCGATTTTTTTAATTTTTCGGCGTCCGGTTTGCGCCATCTTCAAGTGGGCATCGTACTGGATTTTAGTGACTACCTTGCCACTGGGTACTTTGACGCTTTTCTTTTTGACCCAGTTGTTTGACAGTTTTTTGATATCAGCCAAGGAGATCTTCAGTTCTTTTTCGAGTTGCCTTTCCTGTTTGCCCGCCATTCGGAACTGTGCGGCAATTTCGTAAATTTTCTCAATGATACTATCCATAATGTCAGGATGGAAATGGAACTCGCGCAGACAGTCGGCCATTGCTTTTTGTTGCTCAGACTGTTTCTGTGCCCAGCTTTCGCGAACTTTGTCCTGCGTTTTACATTCGGCCAGACGCTCGGAAATTTTGACTAATTTCTGTTCCTGAGTTTTGAAGTTTCTGACTTGCTTAAGGAATTTTTTAATAACATCTTTTTCAGTGTGAACTTTGCTTTCCTCATTTTCAGAGGTCTTGATCAAGTCAAAAATATAACGTTCTTCGTTTTTGACCTGTTCGTTCATGAGCAATATTTCACGAAGGGTGATAGAGCAATTCGCGACCGCAAACAGCACTTCGTTTTGTCCTTCTTCAATCAACTTGGCAATGGTGACTTCGCCTTCACGTGTGAGAAGAGAAATTGTACCCATTTCGCGAAGATACATTCTGACCGGATCATCAATGCTTACGCTTTCCGCTTTGGTGACGGTTTCCTCTTCTTCATCGTCTGAGGAAAGATCGTCATCGTCATCATCGATATCTCCATTGTCCTTCGATGCAATGAGTTTTTCACCTTTGGCGGCACTGTCGACAATAATAATGTCGTTTTCGCCGAATAAGTGCATCAAGTCGTCAATTTGTTCAGGGGCAACCACATGCGATGGAAGCACATCATTCACTTCCTCATAGGTCAGGAAACCTTTTTCCTTCCCATGCATGATGAGCTGGTTGATTTCGGTGGCATCCGAAGTCTTGGTGGGCATTGGGGTGGTATCACCTTGATCCTGTGTGCTTGATTTCGTCAACGAAAAATTCCTTTCAAAGGTATTATTAGCTAGCTCGCAGAGCGGTTTCCAATTCCTTAAGCTTGATTTGAAATTCTCGGGATTGTTGAATTTCACCGGCCTCTATGGCCTGGTTTCTCAAGCTTTTTAAATTCTTTATTTTGCCTTCAGCAGAGGCTCTTTTTACTGCGCCAATGCAATCAACAAGGGCCTGCTCAATATTGTCAAATTGTATCGGGTTCAAACCCATCTGAGTGATTTTGCTTGTCACTTCTGGGTCGTCTGTCATGTCCAGAATACTGTCTATGCGAATCGTGCGCCCATCATCCGCCATTTTATACAATAGTTCTGCAATGGCATGCATTTTTACATCGAGGAATTCGTCCAGTGTTACTCGCGATTTTATTTCTTCGATAGCCGTCTGACCCCCAGAAAGCATTAGATGAATCAAATAGGTTTCAGGATTCATCTTGCTTGGAGCATTTTCTTTGTAGGCTTCCATCTTGGGACGTTGCAAATGAACGTTCTTTTTCATTTCAGAAAGGAGAGCGTTCTCATCCAGTCGCGCGCGTTCTGCAAGAAATTTGATCCATTCTGCCCGCTCCACCGAATTGCGGAGTTTTGCTAAAAGAGGCAGGACATGATTGGCGATTTCTGTTCTTCCTGAAGGGGTGGTCGCATCTCCTTTAGATATGACATCGAGAATGTGAAACTCCAGAAAAGGCCTGGCTTCGTTGACTTTTTGCAAAAAATCTTCGCGACCTTTTTTCAGTATGTAAGAGTCGGGGTCCTGGCCATCGGGTAATATTAAAATCTTTACGTTCATCCCATGATCTATCAAGAGCTCAAAGCCTTTGAGAGCGGCAGACAGGCCCGCTGGATCCGAGTCAAAAATCAGGGTGACATTTTCTGACAAATTCTTTAACAACAGAATTTGCTGAGAGGTCAGTGCCGTACCACAGGGGGCAACGGCATTTGTGATGCCGTTGACCGTTGCTCGCATTTGATCAAAATATCCCTCGACCAGCAGGGTTGAGTCTTCTTTGCGTATTGACGAGCGAGCCCGGTCCAAGCCAAACAGATAGCGGCTTTTTTTATACAGAATCGTTTCGGGCGAATTTAAATATTTTGGGATATCTTCATCCTTTATAGCTCTGCCAGCGAAACCAATGATAATGCCTTGAGGATCTTTTAATGGGAATATGATTCGATTTCTGAAACGATCATAATATTCGTCTTTATCGTCCTTCTTTTTTACCAGACCGGCTTGATCTAGCTGAGCCGGAGTGGTTTTTGTTGTCTTTTCCAGTTGAGTCATCATGGCAGACCATGAAGGTATGGCATAACCAATTTCATAGCTGTCCAATGCCTCTTGGTCAAACCCTCTACTTTGTAGATAGTCTCTGGCAGCCTGTCCCTGTTGGGGATTTTTCAGCTGTTCTCTAAAGACTTGGCAAGCTTGCAGGTTGATACTACGAATACGTTCTCTCTCATTGTGGTCGGTGTTTTCAAAACCATTGTTTCTAGGTTCGGGCAGTGAGATTCCGGCCTTTTCTGCTAAATGCTTAACGGCTTCAAAAAAAGACAGACCTTGAGTTTCCCTGACAAATCGGAATACGTTCCCGCTCGCACCACATCCGAAACAGTGGTAGACCTGTTTGTCAGCACTGACTGAAAACGATGGGGTTTTCTCTGGATGAAAGGGACACAGACCTTTATAGGAATTGCCTGCCTTTTTCAGACCCACCGTTTCTGACACGATTTCTACCAAGTCGGAACGGGTTCGGATATCGTCTATGACTGTGTCGGGAATTGAGTAGTTCAATGTTTCGCGCGGGTCAAGCCCGTAAAATACAAGTGAAAACTTCCTTCGCCATAAAATAGCGAAGGTTGGCGAAAACAGACAAAAAATTTATTTTTAAGGATTTACTGCTTTTGTGGAGATTCCGCAAAATACAAACTACGATTCGTTGTTGTCCGATGTTCTATTGTCAGGGTTAGCCTTCAACAAGGCATCAGCGGTCAGGCAGTCAAATACTCTAAAGCCAATGATTTGATCACTGCGCTCTCGGCTTTTCCTTTGAATTCGGAAATGGCACATTTCATGATCTTTCCTAAATCCTTTGCGTCCTCAGCACCCGTTTCTTTAATGATTTGTTGAATCCGAGCGCGTAATTCCTCTTCTGATACCTGCTTAGGTAAATATTCCAGAAGGAAGGTCACCTCTTTTAATTCTTTTTCTTGAAGCTCGGGTCGATTGCCCTGGCCAAAAAGTTCGGCGGCTTCTTTATTTTTTTTGATCTGAGTTACAATCAAAGAAATGACATCTTCATCTTCGAGTTCTTTTTGGATCTCAATTTCTTTGTTTTTGATTACGGATTTGAGACTTCGGATTGTGTTGAGTTTTAAAGAGTTTTTCTCTCTTAAAGCGGTCTTTAGGTCTTCCTGAAGTTGTTCTTTTAAGGTCATCTGTCCCATTCTTAATTGTAAAAATAAAATATACGTTTCAACTGCACTTTTGTCAATGGCAGGAGTGATATTTACTCACTAAATATGAAAAATAATCAAAGGTTGTTTTCTTCGGTCTCATACGTTTTGGCAGAAGCTTGATAAACTCGCTGAGTTTCTTCTGTCAGTTTACCGTGCAAGTATATATAGAACCAGCGTTTACCTGATTCCTTTAACAATTCCAGCGCGGCAGTTTTTAATAGAGTTCCGGGATGTTTGCGAATGGCCTTGTATAATATTGAGGATATTTTGACGGCGGTATCGAGTTTGTATTTGTCGGCCCATTCTTTGACTTCGCTGTCCTGCCATTGATCGGCGAGGCCTTTTGCTCTCAATACATGTGATACGCGCAACCGAAACAGGTGTCCGGCCGCAGGGTGATCCCGCAGTGCTTCTATTCGTTCCAGCAATCTTCCTGCCGCAACAGCGACGTCGGTCAACCGGGCTTCTTTCAAAGGTTCAATGGATGTCGGGTGATGCCACCGGGCGATACTTTCTGCCAGCTGTCGATAGATTTCCAAGGCTCTTTCTTTTTTAAGAACGCTTGTTTCAAATAAAAGCTCGTTTCGTGAAGCGTTGACGATGCGTTGCAGGCCTGGGGGAAGGTTGACTGGTGTCTCGGGGCTGGCCATTCCGTCAAATCGTTTCCAAACTTTTTCTTCCTCCGTCGCGGCGATATCGTTGTCGATTTCCCGGTACAATTGATAGGCGGTTTCCCCGACCAGTAAAGTCCAGCGTAGCAACAATTGTTTGAGAGCGTAGCCGCGAAACCAATGGACCAGCATCTTTATGAGCCAGAAGCTCAGATCCATGAATCGTATGGCGGTGTAAAGCCAATTTAAAACGGTCCCCAGCCGATATTTATAAAAAGCACGACCGGAACGGGATTGATCCCAGGTTTTCTTTTTTTCCCAGGCTTCAGCGAGGAAAAATAAATGACGCAGGCGCAGGTTGAAAAGTTTCGCAACGGTTTTGTTTTGATTCCACAGACGAGTCTGGTTTTTGGCGAATAGAAGCGCATCGAGGAGTTTCCCGAGTCGCACTTCCTCCGCAGGGGAGGGCGACTCCGGGCGGTAAACACTTGCCACTTCTCGTGTCAGCTCCATGCTACGATTGAAAATATCGAGATCCTCTGGATTCAGGATCCATTTTCTTCGAATGGCTTCGACATGAGTGATCACAATCTGCAAAGCACGCGCATCTTCAGCATGGGGCGAATCGTCACGCATTTTCTCAAGTGTCCGTAGTTTTTTCTTTACGGCCAATCCGTTGCGCCACAGATTGATTCCTCCAGTGCTGAAAAAAATCAGTCCTGTCACAATGAAAAACAGGCCAATATAAATCCAGTGTGCTTCAATCATAGTGTCGTTACGATAATCTAGCACCCGCTGTAAGGGGGTGGTATAGTGAGTGGTCTAAATAAAGTGTGTCTCAGACATTTTATGCTGTTCCAGCGCAATCGCAAACTATTCTATTCAAAGGGGCTATTATCTTGATACCCAGACGGGTTTTATAATGTACAATTTCTCGAATCGCTTTGTTTCCAGTAAGCGTTGCTTGCAATTAGTGCTGATTTTTTTTCTTGCTGTGATATTGGCACAATGTGGTGAAGACCTGAAAAGTTCTGATGAATATGTTGAAGACGGGCTGGAATACACACGTCAGCAGGAATATCGTCAAGCGATCAATGCTTTCTCCAGAGCCATAGAACTGGAGCCTAAAAATGTTTCGGCGCATTATGGTTTGGGAGGAATTTACAACGCGATCAACCAATTGGAAATGGCAGAGCAATCTTTTCAAACAGTTCTCAAGCTAGATCCGACCCATTACAACGGGCTTTACAGTTTGGGTTATACCTACGAACTGATGGGACAAAAGGAAAAAGCGCAATCCTACTATGAACGATCCAACCTACTGAAGAAAAAATGGCAGGAGGTTTTAAAAAACAAACCCAAAAAATCCTGAAACTACTTTTTGTTTTGATTCTTGGCTCGATCTTTTTGTGGGGTTGCAGTTCCACAGCGGGAAAAAACAAAAAGCAACGTCAGGATTCTGCTTCAAAGCAAAGGTTTTTGAAGAAGAAAAGAATGAAGCGGAAGCACGCACCTGTCGAATCGCAAATTCCCTCCGTTAAGGATGAAGATGAAGAGGATGAATTACTAGAGCCAACGACACCGCCGATTCGATGGATTCTTCCTACCCGAGTCAATGAATTGGATCGTTCCGTAATGGTCTTTATTCCTGAAGGAGAATATCTTTCAGGTGCCGTTACAAATAATTTCAATCGCTCCACGGCAAAGCGATCTCATCTTTCCGCCTTTTATATAGATCGAACAGAGATCAGCGTTGAACAATTCAAGAAATACAATCCCGCCTACGATGAAAAAGTTTTTAATGATGGAAAGCAATGTTCCAACTGTCCCGCAATGGGTATTCCCTGGATGGTGGCGCAAAGCTATTGCCGATGGGCAGGCAAACGCTTGCCCACTGAGATGGAATGGGAAGCCGCGGCGCGTGGGGATAGTGGTTTTAAATGGCCATGGGGTTCGATCCCTGAAGCGGGCAAGGCCAATCTTGAAGGGGATGCGGATGGCTTTGCCGGCGTTGCGCCCATAGGGTCGTTTCCTGCCAGCCCACTGGGTATTTGGGATATGGCGGGCAATGTCTGGGAATGGGTAGTCGCGCCATACGCACCCGTACCCGCACCGGGGAGGGATGGCAAGCTGACGGATCAAATCACCAAAGGAGGCGGTTGGTCATCAAGCCAAGAGTCCGCAATGATTTCCAGCCGGAACGCATTGCCACCAGATATCAAAAATCCCGCAGTGGGTTTTCGCTGTGTTTCTCCAATATCTCCATAAATTGGAACGAGATCATTCAGCCAGACTTGCCCAGGCCGCATAGCCACCGATCAGACTGTAAGATTCTTTGAAACCTTGATTTGCGAAATAGACAGAAGCCCCCTGGCTCGAATTGCCGTGATAACAACAGATAATCAGCGGTGTTTCCTTATCAGTTTTTTGTATGAAATCATTCACATTGTCGTCCGACAAATGTACAGCAGAAGGGATATGTCCTTGAGCGTATGAACCGGGATCCCGGATATCGACGACATTGACCTTGCCTTCGGCCAGCAACTCACGGGCTTTATGAATATCGATTTGTTTTAATTCTGGCATGTGTTCTTCCTTAAAATGAATATTTATTGAATTGAAACCTGACTTGTTCAGTGAATACTTTATAGTTTACATTATTTTCTTTTGATGGTATTTGCTTTAAACTAAAGAGTGCAGGTTGCTCGAAAAGTTATTGGATTTGATTTTTAACAGTAGAGAAGACATTGTTCAAAGAAAGTGTATTCGATTTTAAGAAAACAATTGTTTTGAACGGGTGAAGTGCATTTTACCCTGTTTTCGTTCAGTGGCAAGTTTGGTAGAATATGAATTATAGATTTGACCCCATATTTATTGGTCTCAAGTTTACTCTTTAAATTTCCTCTATAAAATGAATTGAAAATTATGACAGAACTAAATAATTCAGATGCATCAATCGTCCCTCGCGAATTGACCAAAGCGGAACTGGACGAAATCATCAAACAGCATGAGCTCTGGTTATCCAGTCGGGGAAAGGATGGGGTGTGTGCCAATTTAAGTGGTGCTCATCTCAAGGGCGGCGTGTTTATGGGGGCTAAATTAAGCCGAGCGCAAATGGAAGGTGCGTATCTTTATGGTGCGTATCTGAAAAAAGCAAACTTGGAAGAGGCTAATTTACGGGGAGCCAATCTGCGGGGAGCCAACCTGCGCTGGACCAGTTTGAAAAATGCTGATCTAAGAGGGGTCAATCTTGCCCGAGCAGACCTTCTGCACGCAAACCTTGAGGGTGCCGATTTGCGCAATGCCAACCTGAAAATGGCCGAAGGCATTACCTCCGCTCAGCTGGGGAAAGCCAGAACTGACGATTCCTGAAAACCGTCATTCTGAGAAAAAGACAGTCAACTATCTTTTTGCCAATCAATGGGTTGAAACGAACCCGGTGTTAATACACCGGGTTGTGATAATAATAGTGTGCGTCTTCGCCAGGGCGGATGGAGTAATCGGGCAGGCTGGAGCAATGCTCTAAGGCTACCTTCCAGGCACCACCTTCTTTGGTGAAGACATAGTTGCAGATGCTGTGTTGGCGTTCGTCGGTGTCGGTGCTTTTTGATGTGACACTGATGAGTTCGTCTGAGACGAGATAGCCAACCTTATCCCCGGTTTCTCCCGTAAAAACCTTGCGTGTATTCTCGCATTTCATTTCCCTGAAGTCCGACAGCATTTGGCGATAATCTTCAACACGGTGTTTCAATAGCGCGCGTTTATCATCTTGCAGTATAACGTGCTCGGCAGTGTAAAATTCGGGTAGTTTTTCTGGATTTTTGCATACCACACCGTCAATTTTCTTGAGTACATCAGCAAGTGCAGTGGTATCACCTGCAACTGCAGGCCCTGCCATTAGAGCGATCAAGCCCGCTCCTGTTAAGAATGTGAATAGAGTTTTTATTTTAAGCATCATCGGATCTCCGAAAGAATCATTTTAATTTTAGTGTGTTTTTTATTTCCAAGTTTAAAGCAGGTTTCGTCTATGGAAAATTCTGTACGTAAATTTCAACTGTTTCGCCATCCTGACCCCAGCCCACCGCCCCTGTTCCTGCCAGAGTGGTGATGATGCCATTGGTGTCTACCTTGCGAATTCTGTTGTTTCCCATATCTGAAATAAACATATTGCCTTTGGAATCGAAGGCAATCGCAGTAGGATTTTTTAGCATGGCCTGGGTTGCAGGTCCGTTATCGCCAAAAAATCCAGCGTATCCTTTTCCTGCTACGGTACTGATGATACCGTCCTTGGAAATTTTACGTATTCTGTTTGGATTGGATTCCACGATATGGAGTTCTCCGGAAGGACTGAAAACCAGATCGTCCATGGAGCGGATTCCTGCTTCAAGAGCAGGTCCACCGTCACCGGTATCCTCGTGAGTGCCGTTTCCTGCAATCGTGGTGATGATTCCCTTTGAGTCTACTTTCCTAATGCGATTGTTGGCGGCATCTGCAATATAAACATTGTTGTCTTTGTCTACCACAATCGCAGAAGGATCTCGAAATGCGGCATTGATTGCAGGCCCACCATCGCCAAAATAGTCGGAGTCTCCCGTTCCTGCGAACACAGTAAAATCACCTTTGGGATCGAGCTTTCGGACTTGATGATTGATCCTGTCGGGAATGTAGAGGTTTCCGGCTTTATCGTAAGCCAGGTCTGAAAATTGGGTGATGGCCTCTATTTTGCTTGAAGCGGAAATGCCTTTGAACTTTTCATTTTTAATTGTTTTAATGTACTCTTCGTTTCCGGTGTCAACGATACTGTGAATGATTCCTTTGTTGTCAATCCTTCTTATCAAGCTGACAAAGCCACTGGGACTGAGGAAAACGATTTCTTTCTTCGGACTGATTACCAGAGAGGCGACGCCGTAAAGATTGGCTTCAAGTGCTGGAATATTTTCGCCAATGTTGCCGCGCACACCGTCTCCGCCGATTGTGGAAATGATACCTTCCGGAGTGATCTTGCGGATTCTGAAATGACCTTTATCTGAAAAAATCAGATTGTCTTTTTCATCAACGGCCATGCCATGTGGAAAATTGAGTCGTGCACCTGCGGCGGGACCACCGTCTCCACCAAACAGTATCTTGCCATTTCCGGCAATGGTTTCTACCTGACCGTTTTGGGGATCAATGCGACGAATCCGGTAATTGGATCGGTCAATGATCAAGAGTTTGCCATTTTTGTCTAGTTCGACACCAAATGGCAAGCGCAGGTTGGTTTCTCGGGCCAGTTCAGAATCGCCATTGTATTCTCGTTGTCCTGTTCCGGCGATGGTCCGAATCATGCCCTGGGCATCAATGATGCGGATTCTGTTGTTGTCACGATCGGCCACATAAACATTGAACTTATCATCCACAGCAACATCGGTGGGATGGGCGATACTGGCACGATAGGCGGGGCCGTTATCTCCCATGAAGAAAAATCCACCGTCTCCTGCCAAGGTGCTGATAATGCCATCGTGGGTCACCTTGCGGATACGATTGTTGCCGCGATCTGCAATGTAGAGATTGTCTTTTTTATCGAAGGCCAAACCAAATGGTTTGTTGATTTGCGCTTTGAGTGCGGGGCCCGCATCGCCTGACCATCCTGCCGTTCCTATACCTGCGTAAGTTGTTATGACCCCATCCTTGGTGATGCGTCGAATGCGGTCGTTGGAGCGGTCAGCAATGTACAGGTTGCCCTTGGAGTCGAAAGCGAGACCCGAAGGGAGATTCAACTCCGCCTTGTCAGCGGGGCCACCATCACCACTGTAACCGGCATTGCCCGTTCCAGCGAATGTTGTAATGATTCCCTTGGTATCTACTTTTCTTACACGGTGGTTTTCGCGGTCGGCAATGAAAAGATTTCCATCTTCATCAAAAGCAAGGTTTGCCGGAACTCGAAGTTTGGCGGATAACGCGGGTCCACCATCACCTGAATATCCCGATTCACCGGAACCGGCAAAGGGAGTCATCATACCTTTGGAGTCGATTCGACTGATGATATTGTGGTTGCGCATTGAAATGTAGATGTCGCCATTTTTATTGATGGCGATACCATCGACCAGAGAGATCTCAGCTTTTAAAGCTGGGATTGGCTTGGATGCTTCTCCCGCAATGACATGTGGAGCATGTAATTGCGTTTGCCAGAGTAAAGTCAGGCTGGCTACAAAACAGATCCGGCGAAAATTTAGAGTCATAGTTTCCTCTATATGGAATTTTTAATAAGACTGCCCCGCCATTTGGAACAGGCTACTAAAGGTGTTCCCAAAATAGCTACCCCCAAAAAATAATTTTATGGGAACGGCAAGAAGTTTACAATGAACTCTACTTTATCGAGGATAATGCATTTCTTTAAAAAATTAGCCTCGGCAAGGTAGAACTCAAAGGGACTTATTTGGGTGTTTGCTAATAAAGCTCAGATTATACGTTTCGTTCAAACCATGTCAAATGCTTTTCCAGCCAAAAATCAATCACAGCCGATCTGACAGCCATATGGTTTTATGATTTAGTTTAACAATCAAATAGAATAGATGCAGATCCATTTGGTTTGGTCTCAAAATTATGAGGCTGAGAGGGTTTTGCAAGAGAATCGTACCAATAGGGAGACTTGTTATCAGGTTTTGCTAAACCCCCGTTTTTTTATTGATGAAAACGAGGGATTGCGGGTTCTTCCCCGCGGGTAGGGAGAGATTCATTTGTTTTAGGATCCCGGGAGGGTGGTTTTTTCGTGACAGAAGGTGCAGGTTCCCATGGGACGATGGGGCATGATGGGAATCTCTTTTATTTGTCCCATGTGGCAGGCCAGACAGTCTTCTGCCGTTTGGGCGGCTTTGTGTTCGGTGCTGGGACTGAGGCGTGGCGCGGCGGACATGAATTCGCGACCCAGAAAATAGATTGCGACGACGCCTATAACGGCCATGACTCTGAAAAAATTTCGTTGTCCGGTACTCTTCTGCTTTTTTGCCATGATGATTTAAAGTTCGATATGTGCGACAACGTCTATTTCAACGAGTGCACCTTTGGGTAATTTCCCCGCCTGAATGCAAGCCCGTGCGGGCTTGGATTTTGAAAAATACTGTTCGTAGATTTTGTTGACGGTACCAAAGTCTTCCATATTTGCAAGGTAGACGGTGGTTTTTACCACATGTTCGAGGGTGAATCCATCGGCTTCCAGAATGGCTTTGACGTTTTCCAGTGTTTGCACCGTTTCCTTTTCAATCCCGCCGCCCACCATTGCTCCTGTTTTCGGGTCGAGAGCGATTTGCCCTGAGCTGTAAAGAAAATCTCCCACACGAATGGCTTGTTCGTAAGGTCCGATAGCCGCGGGGGCTCGGTCGGTGTGTATGGCTTTTCTTGGCATTGTTATGTTCTCCTCTTGCGCTATAGATTTCCTGATAGAGCTTTGATGAAGGGATATGATTTTAATTCGCGACCTGAATGGGACAGGATCAAACGATGCGTTACGGTTTCAATTTCGTCTTCCATTCCCTTGGGTAACTTCAAACGATTGCTGTTTTTCAGGTCCAGAGTCAACATTTTTTTTAGATAAATCAGGATACCTTGCTGAAATCGGGTTCCCGGTTGCAGTTTTGAGGTGCAAGGCTGACAAAGGATGCCTCTGCGATTGTAGCTGAAACCTACCCAGCCGGGCTCCGGTTCTTTTTTGCAGGCCAGACAATGAGTCAGTTGCGGAGTGTATCCCAATACGGCCATCAGGCGCAGTTCGAACAATCGCACCAGAATAGCATTGAATTTATTGTTCTGTAGTGTTTCGAGAGTTTCTTTCAACAACCGAAAAACTTGCGGTTCGGGGTGTCCTTCGGGGATGAGAGAATCGGTCAATTCGATGAAATACGCGGCACTGTATATTTTGCAGGGGTCTTCGCGTAAGGATTGAAAGGAGTGATCGATCTCTGCCTGATTCAGTCGATACAGCGTCTGATTTTCTCTTCCAAAATAAATCAGTTGCACGACGCTCAAAGGTTCGAGCGCGGCACCAAAACGGCTCTTGGCCATGCGTGCGGATTTGGCGACGGCTTTGATCTTCCCATAACGGTCGGTGAGAAAGGTGACCAGTTTGTCCTTCTCGGAAAGGTTGAAACGGCGAAGGACGATGCCTTGTGCGCTATGAAGTCCCATGAACGGTTTTTTCCAAATCGAGAAGAAAACTCTTCAGGTGGAGTCCTCCTGTAAAGCCGCCGAGGTCGCCATTTTTCCGGATGATGCGATGGCAGGGAATGACGATGGGCAGATTGTTTTTCCCATTGGCGGTTCCCACAGCTCTACAGGCTTTGGGATTGCCAATGGCATCGGCCAGCCATTGATAGCTTCGGGTTTCTCCATAGGGGACTTTAAGGAGGGCAGACCAGACGCTTCGTTGAAACGGAAGTCCTTGTGAAATATCGAGAGGGCAATCAAATTTTTTTAATTTCCCTGCAAAATAGTCATCAAATTGTCTGAGGACGGGTAACAGGGTCGATGGGTCGAGTTGCGGTGTGCTGTGATGCAAATTGTTCAGAGAATCTTCAAACTCATCAACGCAGGAAATGTTCAGTTTAATATTGCACAGACCTTTGGGTGACGTGGCAAGCCCCGTCAATCCCAATGGCGTTTCACAAATGGCAAATTTAACAGGAATATTTTTCATGGTTGATTGGTTTGTGAAGAAGCAGACAGGAAGAAGTCATCGTGTGTACTTGTTGATTCTAACCTTTTGACCGGTGTTGAGCCAGAAAAATTATAATGTCAGGTGGCAGATTCGTTGGCTCAGGATCAGGGGCTAGAGCTCATCCATTCAACGAGAAAAAGACTGAAGCCCGGAACGTAGGTGATGAGCAGTAATCCAATCAATTGCAGACCCAAAAAGGGAAGAGCGGCGCGGTACAGTTCTATGACAGGTTCATTAAATCGCGAACTGGAGATGAACAGATTGAGACCGATCGGCGGGGTGGTGTAGCCGATTTCGAGATTCGCTAAAAAGATGATTCCGAGATGAATGAGGTTGATTCCATAATTTTGCGCGAGGGGTACGATGAGTGGGACCACGACGATGATGGCGGAAAACACATCCATCGTACAACCGACCAGCAATAAAAACACATTGAGAAGGATGAGGAAGGTTTGCGGGCTTTCGACATAGTTTTTGATGACGTCTAAAATCTGCATGGGAACCTGCTCGTCTACAAGATAGCTGGTGAAACCCATGGCGGTTCCAAGGATGATGACGATGGAACCAACGAGCACCATGCTGTCGCGCATGATTGCAGGCAGGTCTTTGAATGCAAGCTCGCGGTAGATCAGCAGTTCCACGACAACCACATATACCGTTGTCAACGAAGCGGCCTCTGTCAGCGTGAGCCAGCCACCGTAAATTCCAAACAGAACCAGAAACGGCAGGGGAATTTCCCAGATAGACTCACGTACCGCCGCCTTCGCATCAGCCAGGGAAAAGGGTATTTTATGTTGGGTCGTGATGGGGTTTTTTATTCGGCAATAAGTTCCTACGATCAGGATCATCAATATTCCCGGTACGATTCCAGCGAGGAAGAGTTTGTCCACGCTGACTTGCGCGACGATTGCATAGAGAATGAGCGGCAGTGAAGGGGGAAACAGTATGCCGATACTGCCTGAAGAGGTCAGCAATCCCAGTGAGAAATTTTTGGAGTAGTTCTCCTTAAGGAGCAATGGATAGAGCAGACCTCCGAGTGCAATGATAGTAACGCCCGACGCTCCGGTGAATGCCGTGAAGAAGGCACAGGCACCGAGTGCCATCCAGGCGACGCCGCCCTGGACACCCCCTAGAAAGGCGCGCGAAAGCCGGGTCAATCGTTCCGGCATTTTACTGCGGGCGAGAACGAATCCTGCAAAGGTGAACAAGGGAATAGCCGTCAGAGTCGGTGCGGATGCAACGCGGTAAAATTCGATGAACAAAGCCGAAGGTTCTATGTCGGCTGATGAAAAGCAAAGCAATGCCGAGAGCCCGATCACCACAAACAAGGGCGCGCCAAGCAAAGCAATCAGGACAATCCCGGCAATGGTCAGCGCAGTCATGAATCTTCTTTCAAGGGCGAAACTGTCAGTGGTATAGCACCTAACAGAAAGCGAAAACTTATCATCGCAAAGCTGTAGGGGATGACCAGTTGAAATATCCACGTGGGTATTTCAAAAATCAACAGGGCTCCGCCTTCTTGTTCGTAGTGTACAAAATCGCAGGCGTAGAAGGTGAGGGCGGCGCAAACAGCACTCGCAAATAGTTTGATGAAAATTCCCAGTGAACGTGCCCAGTGGGAAGGGATGATATGAGAGGTGAACTCAATGGAAAGATGGCGTGATTGTTGGGTTGCGAGTGAGGCTCCAATCAAGCCCGTCCACAGGGTCGCATGCCTCAGCAGAATGTCTCCCCAACTGATACCGGAATGGAAAAAGTTCCGCATAATAATCTGGGAAAAAGATAAAACGATCATCCCACTCAAAAGCGCAACAATGAGCCGTGCTTCTATACGCCCGAGTCCGTCGTCAATTTTTTTTATCCAGTGCATGGATTTCTAGTGAGTTTGCGATCTCAGAGACAGGGGTATCGAGTCCTTGGCTCAACAATAAACGATCGTAATCATTATTATTGATATACATTCTATCAAATTCAGAGTCGCTGTCGAAAATTTAAGCGGTTTTGATCCTGCATAATTTTGCGATGGTTTAAGCAGGAACTGCTGATGTGATGAATACTGCGTCTGATATGCTGAAGTTGAAATACGTTTGCGAGTTGCCTTCCAAAAGTAGTTCTATGTTTTTTGCATGATCTTTTAGTGTTCTTGACGTATATTTTAATTTTTTTGAGGAGTCGAAATTTTGCAAACAGCAGGTTTGAGTGGCAGAAATTTTTAACATGCGAAAAAAAATGATTTTAAGCTCGGTGCTGATCTTTTGTATTCTTCCTCTTTATGCTTTAGCTGAGCCGGTTGAAAAGGATATGGTTTTTTTTCCTGCGGGCGAGTTTGTTATGGGAAGCCCTGAAGGGGTAGGGCGAAAGGATGAGGGGCCGCGCCACACGGTTTGGCTGGATGGTTTCTATATGGACCGTTATGAGGTGAGCGGCAGGGATTTTGAACGTTATCTGGAAAAATTCCCAAAGGAGTACCCCACGATCACAGGTTGGTATGATCGCAAAGTCAAACCCGAAATGGCGGAACGTCCTGTGTTTGGTTTGAGTTGGAAGAGATGTCAGAATTATTGTTTACGCAATGACAAGCGTCTTCCCACGGAAGCGGAGTGGGAACGTGCGGCAAGCGGAGTGGAACAAAGAAATTACCCTTGGGGTTCCGAGGAACCGAATCCTGAATTGTCTAATTTTGGGAAATGCTGTTTCATCATGCGTGGAATGGCTCTCGAACCTGTGAAAAGTTACGCAAAGGGAAAAACTCCAGACGGAGTGTTTAACCTAGCGGGAAACATTGCTGAATGGGTTTATGATTGGTATGATAAAAACTATTATAAAACCAGTCCCTACAAGAATCCTATGGGTCCCAAAAAAGGAAAATATCATGTGATTCGCGGAGGTGCCTGGAACAGCCTTCCTGTATATCTAAGAAATTCTGCACGCTACGGTTGGGACGACGCAAAAGATTATTATGGAATTGGGTGCCGTTGCGCAAAATCAGCCGCTTCAGCACCTGCTCAAAAATAAAAATTTTTCCCGGTTGCTTAAGAAATGGAAAATATTGAAAAGAAAATTGACACAATGTCGCGAGACAAAATCGGTTATCTTTTGGCAGAGAATTCTGTTCGCATCAAAAAAATCAACACGCGGTTTAGTAGCAGTAATAAGTTCAATACAATGGAACGGCTCGAAGCGAGCCTGGCTTCTTATGACCGCTTGATCCGATCTGTTTCCAAGGAACGGTTTAATATCGAGAAAATGGTTCGCTTGCGTTATATCATTGAGTTGACACCGGCTCGTTTGCTGGAGATCAAGAAAGAGAATTTGAACGAGGTGGAATCGATCCTGAAGGATATGAGTGACGAGTATCGGGTTTTTTACGTTCCCTTCGGTAAAGCAGAAGAGTTTGATGAGCAGGTGAATTTTCTGCTTGAGAAAGCGCGAGATAATATTGAGGCATTTGCTACCAAGACGGCACAGGCCATCAATGCTGAGGTCAATGAAACGGCTCGTATATCACCTCAGGGGTTGGAGGATGTTTACGCGATAGATCAGTCGTCATTGGTAGATCTGGGACTCATCAAGCCATTGCAAAATATTCGACTTGTTTTTGAAGCGCAGAAGGATGAGACCGGCATGAAAGAAATTGCTGCAAATTTTGATGAAGCCATCAGGGAATACGTAACGATCGGCAAGACTCAGGAATCAACCGCTTGGTCCATCCCGTCAGTTCGTGGGCGTAAGGAAAAGAAAATGGAAATCGCGGGACACGACATTCTGCTAAAAGAAATCGTTTATGGGTTTTATACCTTTGCGCAGAATGCGGATAAACCAAAAGAAGCTAGAAATCTGGATATGATTCGTAAAGTCTGGGAAAATATTGACTGCGAATTGAATAAAATTCCGGGTACTGAAAACGTTAAAGCTAAATTGAAAATATTTTATGATTGGTTCAATCTCTGAGCCTTATCGAGCTTTAGCTCGAACTGTATTTTTAAGACCTCTTGTGATCGTAATGATTGCAGTATTTTTAGGTTCTTGCGCAACAATTCACTTAGGCCCGGAAATAGGGCCTTTTGAAGAAAAAAAACTTTCTGGAGAAGGACCCGGCAAGATTCTTCTTATTGATATCAGCGGTGCTATTGGGAATCATTCCCAGCGTTCTTTGACAGGTTTTCCTTTATCTTTGGGAATGGTTGAGACGGTCAGGGAAGTTCTCAAACAGGCAGAAGAGGATGATGATATCAAGGCTCTTCTGGTTCGAATCAATTCCCCTGGAGGTACTGTTACATCCAGTGATATCATTTATCATGAATTAAAAATTTTCAAGGAACTCAAAAAAATAAAAGTTTATATTGCTGTAGTTGATCTTGCCGCTTCTGGCGGGTATTACGTGGCGCAGGCGGGTGATTATATTTTTGCGCATCCTACGTCTCTGATTGGTAGCATTGGTGTCATTGCGTTGAAATTGGATTTGCACGTGCTGATGGGGAATGTTGGTGTTGACTGGGAGGTGATCAAATCGGCGGAAAAGAAAGATTTTCTATCTCCATTTCGGCCACTGACGGAAGAAGAAAGAAAATTATTTCAGGAAACCATAGATCAGTTTCACGATCGTTTTGTCAATATCATTTCAACGAATCGGCCCGACTTAAATCTCGAATCAGTCCGTTCTCTTGCGGATGGTCGTGTGTTCACAGCGGATCAAGCTTTGAAGGAAAAATTGATCGACGGCGTGGGGTATTTTGATGATTTGACGGAAAAAATGAAATCCGATTTGAACGACCCCAATTTGGAAATTGTAACCTACCAACGCCCTGGTGAATATAAAACCAATCTTTACTCCTCCCTGCAGAAAATGGACGCATATAAGTTAATTGATTTAAATTTTGGTATGGACTTCAGTGATATTTCGCCGAAATTTCTTTATATGTGGATGCCATAAATTTTATTTTTAGTTTGGTTGTTAAGAGCTTTTGATGTTGTTGGATTTTTTAACTTTAGGGTTCTAGACTGAGCTATTTAATTACCACCACCGGGTGGTAGTTAAGCTGGGTAATTATTCCCCTTAAAATTTCCTCGGCTGATGAGAAACCTTAAGATACTTGTCGCAGATGATGATGGTGAGGATCAGGATATCATCAAACGTTTCATTGACGAGGGGTTTGGTGAAGGTGTTTGTGTTGTTGATATGGCATCAACTTACGACAGTGTCCTGGATTTTTTAGGGAAGGGTACTTCTTATGATGTCGCTTTGTTTGATCTCAATTTTGGTGCAGAAAATGGGATCGAAATGTTAAAGGATATAAGGGCAAAGGAATATACTTTTCCCGTTATATTGTTAACGGGGAGCAGTAGTCAGGAAACTGTGGTCAAGGCATTTAAGGGTGGGGCTTCTGATTATCTGGATAAATCCAGATTGGATGGAGAGGTATTGGTAAAGGCAATTCAATACGTTGTTGAATTGGATAAAGAAAAACGGTTGAAAAATAAAGCCGAGAAGCAACTCCATAGAACGGGGAAGCTTTTGGAAGGTGCGGCGAAAGCAAATCACATACTATTGACCTGCTCAAATTTTTGGGAGTCTCTGGAATCGGCATTGGCTGTTTTGGGTAAAGCCGCTCAGGTTGAAGCTGTCTGTATATTTTGTCATGGAGCCAAGGGTGAAGAGGGAACGTTAAAAGAAATTCTGTGGTGGGGACGTCGTGGAAGAGGCAGTCCCGTAAAATCAAATCTGTTATTCTCTTATAAAGAATTTGGGATCGATGAAGATGCTCTGTCAAAAGCTTACGAGACGAAGTTTGTTAGATACAGAGATATCGTCTTGCCTCAAAAGTTAAAGGAGTGGTGCTCTGTAGACAAATTATCAGAACTGTTGATGTTCCCCATAATGACGGACGGAAAAAAACTTGGGTTTCTGGGAATTGGAAGCGAAACGAAATGTCTTGATTGGTCCTTTGATGAACTTGCCGTGATGGAAATGACTGCCGGTAGCATTGGCGGAAAAATGAAATTGCATTCTGATGAAATCTCCTTCCGGTCCATTGTGGAAGGTACTTCCAGCGGCATTGGAGATGAATTTTTCAGTTCTCTTGTCTATAATTTAGCATCTTCCCTGCCTGTGTTTTCTGCCAACTTTGTTGAAGTGATGGGCTATCAAAATGATCAATGCAAAGTAGTTGCCGGCTGGGAAGGTGATCACTTTGTCACTCCACATTCGTTTCCTGTTCGTCAGACACCCTGTGAAGAAATTGTAGCGGGCATGCTCACTTACTATCCAGATAACGTGGTTACCACCTTTCCTAAGGCGAAGGAATTGATCCGACTGGGAATACGGGGTTTTGCGGGAGTGCCGTGTTTTGATACGGCAATGAAAATCATCGGTTGTCTTTGGATCGCGGACCGTTTTCCTTTGGTGGAAAAAGAAAGGACCTTGGCCATTTTAAAAATGTTTGCTTCCAGAGCAGGAGCTGAGCTCGAACGAAAACGTTCTGAAGAAGTGATTAAAAACATGGCTTATCACGATGCCTTGACAGGTCTTCCTAATCGTATGTTGCTCAATGACCGTTTGAAGATGGGTCTGGCTCATGCACAACGTAATAAAAGAATCATGGCCATTTTGTTCATCGATTTGGATGGATTTAAGGAAATAAATGATAATTATGGACACGGTATTGGTGATTTGATTTTACAGGGCGTTGCTGACAGGTTGACTCAATGCATCCGCGAAGAAGATACTTTGTCACGTCTTGGAGGCGATGAGTTCATCGTCTTTTTGCCGAGAATCAGTTCGGTGGCAGATGCTGAGAATCTCGCTGAAAAATTACTGACCGTCGTTCGGACGCCGTTTTATTTCGATAGCCAAATGATGACGGTTTCATTGAGCATAGGGATCAGTTTTTTTCCGAAGGACGGGAAGAGTGCCTCGACCTTACTTAAAAAAGCAGATGAGGCATTATATCTGGCTAAAAATAAAGGGAAGAATACCTATTGCCTGGTAGATTGATAACTCTCCTGAAAAGGGTGAATTTTTTTAAAAAATTTAAACTCTTACTGAATTCGTCAATAAATAGAAGTTCAGAGACGCGCAGATATGTGGACTGGGATAATTGGACATCATGGCAATCATTGAATCAATCAATATAGGCACTGCTGAAAAATTGTCTGCCGACAGTGGTAAGGTCTATGACACGGGGATATTTAAAAAGCCGGTGCCGGGGCCACAGGCTTTGAGAATTTTAGGTCTTCCCGGCGATGCGGTCATGGACCGCCGCTTTCACGGAGGCGTGGATAAAGCCTTGTGTGTTTATTTTTCAGATCATTTTTCTCATATCAAAACCGCTTTAGGACTGGACTGTTCTGCAGGTTCCTTTGGCGAAAATTTGACAATATCTGGATTGGATGAGATGAAGGTTCATATCGGCGATAGTTTTAAAATAGGTACGGCTGAAATTCAATGTACAGAACCGCGTCAACCTTGTTTCAAGCTTGCCAGAATTCATAAATCCCCTGAATTGATCAACTTTTTACGCGAGACCGGTTTTACCGGTGCTTACTTTCGAGTTCTAAAAGAAGGGCAAGTGTCACCTGGAGATGAATTGGAATTGATCCAAAGCCATGCCGGAAAATTTTCGATCGCTAAAGCCAACCGCCTTCTTTATAAAGACAAGAAGGACAATGCGCTGATTGAGGAAATTCTTTCAATAGAGGAATTATCCTCAACTCTGCGCAAGTATTTTCAAGGGAAGTTTGAGAAAAAACATTCTGCTTTATGAGCCCTGATTTGACAGAAGAGATTCCCGGTTTTTCGAGCCCGGATGCAAACCGTCAACCCGGTGGGTTTGCATTTCAGAAGCTTCATGTCCTTGATCCTAAAATAGATGAAAAGACCGCAGTTGCTTTGGAAAATCATTTGAAAGATCTTGGCCTGCTACCGATAGCCTCCCATAGCGCAGGCGGGTCCTCTGCTGAGGTTGAAGAGGAGTTCCTTAAAATCATTGAGGCATCCTCTCGTAAGCGTTATTTGAATTTTTTCTTACGACAACCGTTTGAAATCTCGACGGAGGGTTTGTTAGGGTTCTCCAGTGGTTTGGTTGAAAAAAAGAAAGAGCGAACACATCTATTCTCTCGAAATAAAAACGTTTTGAGCGGGAAACAAACATCGGATTTGAGTAATGTGCAGATTGTGAAAAAAATGGAGACTCAACTCAAGCCTTTCCTTGATATGGAAAAATTATTGATTCCTCAACTGATGGGGGAGAGGGTGAACAAGGAAGATGCGCAGTGTCTGTTTAATTTTATAATGAGCAAGCTCAGGGAAAAAGTTCCGACAAGGCAGTGGGAACAACTCAGTCGACGTCGACATAAAAAATGAATAAGGAAACTATAAATAAAATTGATCTGTTGGTGATCGGGGCAGGCCCGGGTGGTTATTCCTCCGCTTTCAAGGCGGCGGATCAGGGTTTGGATGTGGTCCTGGTGGATGAAAATCCAGATTTGGGTGGAGTGTGTCTGAATCGGGGCTGTATTCCGTCCAAGGCACTATTACATATTGCCAAAGTTATTTGCGAAAGCAGGGACGTTGCAGATTGCGGCGTTGCATTTTCTCCCCCGGCGATTGACCTTGAAAAATTGCGTGAATGGAAAATTGATGTCGTCAATAAAATGGGGGGAGGATTGGTGCAATTAGCACAGCAAAGAAAGGTGCGGGTTATTTCTGGAAGCGCACGCTTTCTGGATTCGCATTCTGTGCAAGTAGAAAATGCGGGTATTTTTTCATTCAACAACTGCATCATTGCTACCGGTTCTCGTCCGATCTTGCCGGGCTTATTTGAAGAAGCAGGTTCCGCATTGTGGGATTCTACTTCCGCCTTGAACTTGTCGGAAATACCACAACGGTTGCTCGTCGTTGGAGGTGGATACATTGGGTTAGAGTTGGGTAGCGTTTATTCTGCGCTGGGGAGTTGCGTGACTGTGGTTGAAAAAGAAAATACCCTGTTGGCCGGAGTAGATGCCGACCTAGTCCGTCCATTGCAAAGACGATTGGAACAAATTTTTGATTCGATCCAATTGAATACCTGTGTAACAAAAGTGGAGCCAGAGGGTTCTGGCGTGAAGGCGACCTTATCTTCAGATGCCGGAGAAAAGACAGAATACTACGATAAAATTCTGGTTTCCGTTGGACGAGTCCCAAATTCTCGGAACCTGGGGCTGGAGAACACCGGGGTTCAGCTCGATGCCAATGGCTTTGTGCAAGTCAATGCGGTCCGCCAAACGCAGGAAGACTCAATTTATGCGATCGGCGATGTTGTGGGAGGTCCTTTGTTGGCCCATAAGGCAAGCCATGAAGCCCAAACAGCCGTTGATTCGATTTTGAAAAAGAGTAATTCACATGAAATCATATTAAATCCTATTCCTGCCGTAATCTTTACAGACCCTGAAATTGCGTTTTGCGGTTTGACCGAAGCTCAGGCAAAAGCAGATAAAATTGAGCACAGAGTTGCAAGGTTCCCGTGGTCTGCTTCAGGAAAAGCCCAATCTATTGGATGCCGCGAGGGCGTCAGTAAACTGGTCATCGATTCCCAATCTGGCAAGATACTGGGAATGGGAATCGTAGGCTCCGGTGCTGGAGAGTTGATCGGTGAAGGTGCTCTTGCCATTCGCCTGGGTGCCACCGTAGAAGATCTGGCCCATACCATTCATCCACATCCTACCCTGTCAGAAACACTTTCTGAGGCGGCTCAGACCGACCTTGGAGAAGCTGTTCATATCTATAAAAGATCACGCCGATAAAATCTCTTACCATTTTTAAGCATCTAATAGAACAATTGCAGGTGTTTAGTGGTTTTTTCAGACTTTTCTGAAAATCCCGGATTTTATCTCTCAATCAGGGTGTTTTTTAACCCTTTTCCTTCTACATATTCTCTTATGTTGGTATTCGATCCGATCATGCAAGGGCTGTCTTTACTGGCCGAAAGGGATCTTCATAAAGCAGAACAGGTATTTCTGCGAGTTATTAACGATCCTTACACCCAAAAAAGCGAATTAAACCAGGTTCGTGAATATTTAACAGATATTCGCGAATGTCAGGCCGGTCGAAAATCGCTGGATTTCTCAATTTATGAAGGCTTGGCAAAGAAAAGTGTTTTTTCTTTGGATGAAGTGCTTCATTTTCTGGCGGATGTTTATTTTTCGCCAGCAAAATCCTTTGCGGAATTAGATGCTTATCTGGATGAGAATATTTCTCAAGGAGTGAATCGTCTCCAGCGAGTTAAAATTTGTGAATTGATGGGAAGAGACAAATTATTTGAAGATATTGATAAAAACGGCAGTGCCTTTGTTCGCAAAGAGGTTAAAGCAAGAGGAGATGGGGAGGAATTTGATGTTTATCGGTGGAAGACGGTAAATAGAAAGTTCATAGAACGTATCAATCCCATACTGTTAGAACGTCACCTGGATTTGTTGGAATATATTCTTGAAAATAATGATATTTCTGTTTTAGATGATTCCAAACTCACAGTTTTAACTATTAAATATCGATGGATCATTGCCTCGACCCTGAAAAAAAGATGGTATTTGCTGAGAAGTTATTTTTTTAAGGCACGGTCCGATGTAGAAAAACAATTCAATAAAAAAGATGGGAATCGTAAGTATTGGGATGATGTAAAGTACAAAAAGATAAGAATTTTTGAAGATTGTGGTTTCTCTGAAAAAAATATTCAGAAATTTCTTTTTATTGATAAACTCAATTACAAAACCTTGGAAAAAATTTACCTGTTCGCGCAGGAGTTGGGATTGAAACTCAATCCGCGTGATGTGAGTCTGGCTCTTCGTGGTGAAGAAAAGGCGAAGGACCACATCAAAGAACGTGCAGGTTTTTTGATGGGTGAGCGTGGCAAGTTCCAGAAAAAGCTGATCGAAATGGGATTCACGGAAAACGGGTCCTATGCAATTGCAAATCAGGCGAAAGGGGCGCACAGTCGGCAGATAACCGATGCCTATGATTTGGCCTTAAAAGTTGCAAGTGACGAAATTTATTGGTATCGAATTCCTTGTAATATGGAGGAACTCGCAAAAAATCTTGAAATACAATGTCAAAAACATTTGAGCACCGTTCGGATTCATCTTTTTGAACGAGGGCGTTTGAATAAGATTTTGCTAAAAATGGGGAAACCCATTATCCAAAAATTTCTTATTGAAAAGTACGGTCCTGAAGTCATGGAACTGCAATGTTATTTCAGACTGGAGACAATCCATCAGTATTATAAGTTGAAATTTTTTCATTATCACGCAGATGCAATTCCCAGCGTCTCGGAGTTGATAAAGATCAGTCGAAAAGAGTTCAAGCCCATTCTGTTGCAGGGTTATCAGGAGTTTGTCAAAAAAAGAAATTTGAAGATTGATAAATCCATTCTCGGTCCTTTAGAAAAATCCCATTCCATCACGGAGTGGGAAGATCCATGCACAACAGTGGAGGAGAAAATATTATTGCGATGTTGGTTTTTAATGGATCATGGCGTGAGTATTACTCAGTCGCGAGTGGACAGTGGAATTTTCTCACCAGGTTTTGATCTATGGTCTTATCTCAAATACCCACTTCCCGAATGCAATCCTTAGTTATTTAAGATTCGGTTGGATTTTCTTTTAACGTTTACTTCCATCCGTAAAATTACAGCTTCATTATTTGGATTTTTTTTGAATACGGCTTCTGCAATTTTGTATTCAGGAATTTTATTTAAACTTGGGCATTTTTCATTGTTACCCCCCACACCCAAAAGTGTAAGAAACCATCCTCTACTATTATGAATATGGATTATCTCACCAATAATTTTTGAATCACTCTTTCGCTTTATTTGCCAGCGGATGATAAGTATTGCCAACAAAAAATAAATGCATAAAACAATCAGTAGAATTATCCCCAAAAGAGTCACCCTTCAAAATTATATTTTCTAATGCTAACCTTTGATGCAAATCACCTGCCGAAGGGTATGTAAAATTTCAACCAGATCTTTTTGCGCATTCATCACATCATCAATCGGTTTGTAGGCGGCGGGTGTTTCATCTATCACATCAATGTCTTTCCGACACTCCACTCCGTTGGTCGCTTTTATATGATCTTGGATGCTGAACATTTTTCTGGCCTGCCCTCGGGACATGGCTCTTCCTGCCCCGTGACTGCAACTGTGAAAACTTTCCTCATTTCCCAATCCCTGAACGATATAAGAACAAGTGCCCATGCTACCGGGGATGATTCCTAAATCGTTCTTTCTCGCTCGCAGAGCCCCTTTGCGGGTCACCAGAACATTTTTCCCGAAATGATGTTCTCGGGCCACGTAGTTATGATGGCAGTTAACCGATTTCAACTCGGCTGAAAATGGAGGAATATCCGGGCTGGTTCCAATGGCCTTGATAACTGCCTTCATCATGAGTTCGCGATTGATCCGCGCGAAATTTTGTGCCCAGTTCACCGCAAAAACATAGTCTGCAAAATGCTCGGTTCCTTCGGAAAGATAGGCCAGATTGTTGTCGGGTAGATTGATGAACCAGCGACGCATATCTTCTTTGGCAAGCTCGATAAAATAGGTTCCTATCCGGTTGCCAATTCCACGGGAACCGCTATGAAGCATGAACCAGACCTGATTTTTTTCGTCCAGACAGACTTCAATGAAATGATTTCCCGTGCCCAAAGTTCCCAGATGATTGACATGGTTTGGCTGGTTTCTACCAACTTTGGGATGCCTGGATACAATTTCGTTGAATCCGATTTGCAATTCAGACCAGATATTTTCCTGATCTGCGGGAACATGATCCCAAGAACCACGATCTCCTCTCCCACCATTATGAGTGCGTCCATGAGGAACGGCTTTTTCGATATTTGCGCGGAGTGTTTTCAAGTTGTCGGGTAAGCAGTCCGCGCTCAAACTCGTTTGCACAGCCATCATGCCACATCCGATATCCACCCCTACAGCCGCAGGAATGATTGCACCCGAAGTGGCGATGACACTTCCTATAGTTGCCCCCATTCCCCAATGCACGTCGGGCATGACGGCAATATGTTGATGTATGAAGGGCAGTTGAGCTACATTTTTTAACTGTTGCTCGGCAGATTCATCCAGAAGCACACCCCGCGTCCAGGCTTTGATGGGAAAACCCTGCTTTGTTTGAATTGTATTGTAAGAGTGGGTATTCATTATTAACTCAGATTAAAAAAACAGACTCGATAAAAAATGACACGATTTGAATACAACTTGTAGAAAGATGGATTCATAGAGGCAAAGAGGTATCATATAATCTTATAGAGGAAATATCACTTTCATGTAGTATTTTCGACAGATAATATTTTGAATTTTTTATTTATATAAAGTGAGAGTCGGGATGGAAATTACAGGACCGTTATGAATTTAAAAATTATCGATTTTTTAATAAGTGTACTTTCAGCGGCATTGATCGCTTTTGCAACGAGTCAAATCCTTGTCGGAAGCGGAGGGTCGCCTTTACTGATGATGATTGCCGGAGGTTTGTTGGGAATGGCGTTGAGCATTCCCTTGATGATTGTCCTGGTTCCTCCCTTTGGAGCGTTTGAAGTGATGATCGCTTTGCATTGGATCGGCATGCCCGCAGGGATGATAGGGGCGATGATGATCGGGTACGCACCGAATTATTGCATCGCGGTATCGGGTGCGGCTTGGGGATTGTTTGTTTGGGGGCTTATAGAGTATTTCAATCGCCGATACGAAGCGGGACGTTATGAATCGGAGGTCTTGTGAATCAGACGATAAAAATGAAGGGCAATTTTGACGGAGCCGCAAAACTTTTTGATTTCATTCGCAGTGGTGATTCGCGTCGATGGGGCACGATTCAGAAAAGGTTCTTCAGTCAGTTGCAGGGAAAGATTTTGTATGTGGGGATAGGCACGGGGCAGGAAATAGTCAATTTCCCCCCCGGATTGGATATCGTTGCCATTGATATCAGTGCCGAGATGCTGAAGCGTGCGCAAGAACGCATCTCAAATTATCCCGGAAACATGACATCTCTTATCATGGATGCACACAACACCACGTTTGAAGACGATACCTTTGATATGGTGTTAACGGTTTGCGTGCTATGCACGGTGGAAAAGCCCGTGGAAGTGCTGGAGGAGTTGAAACGGGTGCTGAAACCCGGCGGGAAACTCGTTTCATTTGAACATGTACAGAGTCAAAATCCGTTATTTGCCTGGCCGTTGTATCTGATGAATTTTCTTTCGCTCAAACTGACAGGCACATCGTTGATTCGTGATACAGCGAAGAATATTCGTTTGGCGGGATTTGATTTATTTACGGACGCAAACGTTTATCTGGACATCGTGAAAATGTTCACCAGTCGCAAACCTGAAAACTGAAAGAATACGCGCCTTGTTATTTTTCAATGATAACGAAGTTTCAATCCTTCTTTTGGGAAATGATGAAATAGCTTTTGATGGTTTTTTTGGTGATGAGATTTTTGGCGAACTGTCGCGCTTCCTCTTCCGTGGCGAATTCACCGACACGGACTTTGTACCAGGTGCCGCCTGTTTTTCTTGGGGTAGTGACCAGATACACGCTTTGCAGTCCTTTTTTCTTTAAGGAGTTTAAAAGTCTTTGGGCTTGTTTTTTGGAGGTTCCTGCCGCAACCTGAATGGTGTGGACTTTGTTGCTGATAGTGGAAACTTTGGGTTTTTGGGGAATTTTCAGCTCGGGTTTTAATTGTTCTTTTTGAGTTGAAAATTCACTGAGGCTCACTCCAAAAACGATGCCAATCAATAAAATGAACAGAGTTGCCAGCTTGAAACGTATGCCCTGGCGGCTAAAAACGATCAGGAGATCTGCAAACTTCAGGACCAGAAACTTTGTAAGCCGGGAAAATTGCCGAAACGGATAGAGGATTGCTTTTTTGATCTCATCGAGTGGAGAACGTGTGATTCCCAGTTTTTTCTTAAGTTTTTCCAGTTGTTTGAGATCTTCATTCGAGAACAATTTTACCTTGCGCAATTTGCCAGTCAGACGGCCATCTTCAATTTCGTCTCTAATTTTATTCTGACTTTCGGCATCCAACTGAGAGAAAACTTCGCCACACAGACGATGGAAATTGGGGTCCATTCCCGCCCAAATGCCTTCACAATATTTTTTAGCCAACGCATTTCGAATTTCGTTTTCGTCGTCCTGGAGATAAGGCAGAGATGCCGCATAAAATTTGATGGCAGATTCGTCGAAGCGTTTTAACCCGATCAATTGAGGCAATGCGAAACGAACAATTTCTTCCGTCAATGCGGATTGCTTCTGCAAGGCTTTAATAAAAAGGGGTTCTGTTTTTTCGTTGAACAGTTTTTGCTGGAGAAATATTTTTGCCAAATATTGAACGAGGTAATCGTCTTCAAAGTTTTCTGCTCGAAGCATGACCAAAAGTAGATCGAGTTCTTTGGAGCTCAAATCATTTTTACGGGCAAAAAGGGCTAGCAGGGGAGCCCGGAATTTAGACCGGTCGGGAGCTTGTAAAAATGCTGTGAGATAAATTTGTACGGCTCTGTCGTCGTCGTGCCCGATAGATAATAAATATTCCGCATAGTTCCATGTGGCTTGATCTCGCAGTTTTTTGCCTTTTGTGGATAAAAAGCAGGCAGAGCGAGAAAAGTCGATGAGTCTTTCATACAATGAGATGATCGCGCTTGGTTCGGCAGATCTTTGTGTCGTTTTTATAAAGTGCAAGAGGTTGTGAAATTTTTGTTCACCGATCAATCCAAAGGCAAAGAAGCCAAAAAAAATCGAGACACCCAACAAGGCCCATTGGACGGTTGTGTCATCAAACTGGGCATCGGGCAGGGCGGTTTCGTGCAAGATGTAGAGTACGGTGTAACCCAGGGTCAACGATAGAATCGTTGAGACCCACAGGCGAGCAGTAAAATATTTAAAGTTTTGAAACATCATTGCGGTTTCCGGACAGGCGAAATGGTTTCCGGTGCGGCGGTGAGTTCTTTTAGTAATTCGCTCGCCGACATTTTTTTCAGTTCGTCATCATCCATTTTTTCATCAGTATTTGAATTTGACGGTGTTTCATTTCCTAGTTCCTTCTCTATATTGGAAGGGACTTCGTTAGGAGGGGTTTCCTCTTTTGAACTTGTTTCTGGCTCGACAGATGTTTCATCAAGCTGGGTTGGAATGATGGTTTCGTTTTTGACGGCAACCTTCAGAAACTCTCCCGATCCAGGTTTGTGTAAAATTCCGGTTTTGGTGTCGACACTTTCAATTCGAATCCCGTCTGGTTTGGGAAACTGAACCTGATCTTTTCCTTCCAGGGCTTTTTGCATGAAAAAAGCCCAGATGGGGGCCGCCGCTCCTGCGCCCGTCAAACCTTTTCCATTCTTTCCGATCATGGGTTCGTTGTCGTCGTAGCCCACCCAGACAGATGCGGTGATATCTTTGGTGAATCCATTGAACCAGGCATCTTTGAAACTATTCGTGGTGCCGGTTTTACCTGCGGCAGGGTGACGAAATTTCATGCGCCGAACGACTTGTCCCGTACCTCCGTCTATCACACCTTGCATCATGTCCAGCAATGGATAGATTGATTTTTGTGGGAAGCGTTGTACGCCTTCGTAAAAATGTTCATAAAGGCGATTGCCGTCATAGTCTTCAATCCGTCGAATGAGATAGGGTTCGTTGTAAATTCCAAGGTTGGCAATCACACTATAGGCACCTGCGAGTTCCAGGGGGGACACTGGAGAAGTACCCAAAGCCAGGGACAAATTTCTACCGAGTGGACTTTTGAAGCCAAATTGCCGAGCGGTTTTGATCACTTCTTCAGGGCCAACGTCGTTGATCAACCGGGCGGCGACGGCATTGATGGAGTGCATCAATGCCTTTTTCAAAATCAGTTTTCCGGCATAGACGTTTGCAAAATTTTGTGGTTCCCAGGGATCGCTTCCGGGGATGGGATAAGTGATCGGTTCGTCAACAACAACGGTTGCGGGGGAATATCCCAGTTTTTCCATCGCTGTAAAATAAACAAAGGGTTTGAAGGACGAACCTGGAAGCCGGTTATTGGATACGGCCCGGTTGAATTGACTGTTTGAGAAATCGCGACCTCCCAGCAATACCCGAACGGCCCCGCCTTTATTTTCGATGGCGGCAACCGCTATTTGCAAGGGCGCATTGGGCGCGCGTTCGGGCAGTTGTTTTTCCAGTGAATCAAGGTGAGCCTGTGCGGCTTTTTCTGCGGCTTTCTGGAGTCGAACATCCAGCGTTGTATAAACCTTCAAACCACCGAAATAAACGAACTCGCGTCCATAATCAGCCTCCAGCTGGTTCATGACGTAATTGACAAAGTAGAGGTTGGGGTCTGTTTCTTTTACTGGAGTCGTCAGTTTCAGATCGTCTGTCAGAGCATTTTGTTTTTGTGTTTCCGAGATCATTGTTGTTTGGACCATGCGCGCCAATATATGACGTGCTCTTTTCATGGCCCGATCCAGATTACTGAAGGGATTGGCATTGTTGGGGGAATTGGGCAAACCGGCGAGAAGTGCGGCCTGGAGCAACGTCAAATTTTTAGAAGGGACATCAAAGTAGGTTCTTGCGGCTTCTTCGACTCCGTAAGCCCCATTGCCAAAATAAATCTGGTTACTGTAGGCTTCGAGGATTTGATCTTTTGAAAACGTTGCTTCCAACTGCAAAGCGATGAAGAGTTCTTTGATTTTTCGGACCCAGTTTCTTTCAAATGAAAAAAACAGATTCTTGGACAATTGTTGTGTGATTCCACTTCCGCCCTGTCGGACGCGTCCTTCTTTGAGGTTTGAGGCAAGGGCACGAAGCAATCCCAAGTGATCGAGGCCACGATGATTGTAAAAATTACGATCTTCGACAGAAACAATGGCTTTGAGAAACCAGGGCGAGATGTCTTTAAGAGTGACAGGGCGTCGTTGCCCTACAATGTGTATGCGTTCTCCATCGGAAGAATACAGTTCGGTGGGTAAATTCAGATTAATGTTCTCAAGCTTTGCAGGGAGTTGAGGCAGATCCTCGCGCAAGGCCAGATAGACTCCCGCCAGAGTCAGCACACCTGTCAGGGTGAGAGCATAAATTAAATTTAAAAGAAGCTGGGCAATTCGACGAATCAAGGGGTATTTCTTTCAGGAAGTGCCAAAAGGAGGTTCTGCTCCTCACTTATTGTTTCTGTTGGCTCTAGTTGTGATAAGAGATTATTTGCCGTTTCGCGTGGTACGGGTATCAATAGATATTCGGTAAAGTAGTCTGTTTTAAATTCGATTCCCAATTTGAGAGGACGGTCTTCTGGTTCGTCGGACCGAAGGTCTGATATTCCAACGCGAGTGATTTGGTATTGTTTTTCAAGAAACCATCGTGGCGGCGGTGATACTTGTAACCGGGCATCGGGGTCCATATTTTTCAATAGAGTTATAAATTGATTGTAGACAATGATTTGCTCTGGCAGAAACCCTGCTTCTTCCAAGCGTCCCCGATGTTGAATACGGGAAGCTTCCAGTGTGTCCAATTGGTTGAGCGATAGAAAAACTTCCTCTAAGGGGATGTTGTCGTGATCGATCAGATCGAGAGAAATCCAGGGACCCATGCGTTTGATCAAAACACGTTCCCATTTAAGGCTGGAGTCAATCCCCAATAAATCATATGAGGAAATGAGGGTGTTTGCCCATTGACCTGGAAAGTCGAAATAGAGATGCAGGAATTTTTCTTTGGATAACACACGGGAGTAACCGGGTTCCAGATTTTCCAGTAATTGACGAAATGAGGTCAGGGATTCCGTGGTTTGCCGGGCATTGTCCATCGAAGTTCGAATCGATTGGATTTTGGATTGAGCGACGAGGGACAATCGGTCGCGATCCCAGATTCGTCCGAGTTGAGGTCTTTGAAAATTTTGCCACTTTAAATAGTTTCCAATGCCTGTTTCCACGATATTGGTAGATAGTTCAAGCAGAACAAGAGCGATGACTAAACCCCACTGAATGAGTACACTTTGAGGACCTAAAATGGAAACAGATTTCACCTGATTTATCTCACCGTGGTTTTATTAGCAGATTGCGCGATCATCTTCAATTTTTCAATTTTCCTCTGCAGAACGTTTGGATCCAGTTTTTTCCGACCGCGTTTCTTTGTGCCCGGGGAACCCGATGGCAGGGGAAGATTGTTAGCCGAGTTTTTAATTTTTGATGTTTTGTCCTCTTTGAGGATAGAGGCGTTCTGTTTGAACGCGCTCACTTTCCAGTCTTTTTCCCCCAGATTTTTGCTGAAAATTTCCTGCAGACGGGGAGACAGCCTTCTGAAAAGCGCAAGGAACTGTTTTTCTGAAGGCTCAAAGGCAATGGCAATGGGCATGGAATAATTTTTTAAATGCAAAATGTTGGTTTGAAAATCGGCAAAATCAATTTGAATATCTTCAGAAGGGCCCACATTTGCAAGGGGATAAAAATCCAACAAAGTAATTTTTTCGGTCAGAAGTTTTTCCAGTGATAAATTACCCAAGAGAGCTATTTTCACCAGAGTGGTAATGGGAGCATCCCGCTCTCCCACTTCGTAGCGCACATAAGTTCGAAATCCAATACCAAGGATTTTTGCAAATTCAGATTGCGTGCAATCCCTTTCCTTACGAATGGTCTTCAAATTTTCCGCCAGGATAGACATGCAAAAGTAGCCTCAATTATTGACAGGTCCCCCTATCCATTGATTATACCTACTCTCGAACTTCCTGCAATCGGTTCTTATAAAATTATAATATGAGGAGACTCCTTATTCCATAAGAACTTTCGCGGCATCTCGTGCAAAATAAGTCAAAATCATTTTAGCTCCAGCACGTTTGATGCTCAGTAATATTTCCATCATCACTCTCTGTCCATCGATCCAGTCATTTTGCGCGGCGGCTTTGACCATGGAGTATTCGCCACTGACGTTGTAAGCGGCGACGGGAACCTGTACTTCGTCCCGGACTCTGCGGATGATGTCTAAAAAAGCCAGAGCAGGTTTGACCATGACAATATCGGCACCTTCCTCAATATCCTGCAACACTTCCCGTAGACTTTCGTCACTGTTTCCGGGATCCATTTGGTACGATCTGCGGTCGCCAAATTGGGGACAGGAGTCGGCGGCTTCACGAAACGGTCCATAAAATGCGGAGGCGTATTTAGCGGCGTAGGACATGATCAGGGTGTCAGAAAAGTTGGCATTGTCCAATGCCCCGCGAATGGCCTGTACGCGGCCGTCCATCATGTCAGAAGGGGCGATGATGTCCGCTCCGGCTTCTGCATGGGTCAATGCCATTTTGGCCAGTAACTTGATTGTGGGGTCGTTGAGAATCTGATCGCCTTTGACCACGCCACAGTGTCCATGATCGGTGTATTCGTCCACGCATACGTCGGTGATTATCATGAGCTCTGGGGCGGTGTCCTTGATTTCACGGATAGCACGCTGGATGATGCCATCGGGATTGTAGGCTTCGGAGCCGACTGCATCTTTTTTGTCGGGGATACCAAACAGAATGATCGCTGGTATGCCCAGACGTTGTGTTTCCAGCACTTCTTTTTTGACTTGATCTATAGAGAACCGGTACACACCCGGCATGGAACTGATTTCGTCTCGAACTCCTTTGCCTTCGCAAATGAAATAAGGCTCGATCAAGTCGTCAACCAAAAGGGTGGTCTCGCGAACCATTCTTAATATCTGCTGATTTTTTCGCAATCTTCTATAACGATGGATGGGGAAGGGCATGGGAATCTCTTAGCTGAAAATAGGGAATTAAAAATAGTTTTAAATTTTTTTATTTGGTTTTTGACTTTGGCACGGCACTTGCTTTTAAGACGTTATATAACGAAATTGATGATTTTTTGACGTTTAACACTTACTGCCGGAGACTTTATCATGAGCCAATCAGAATTCAACGAAGACCGATACTACGAGATTTTGAATGAAGCTATTTTAAATGCGATCACTTCATCAGATGAGGTTAAAGACATCCTCGTTGATTTTAAATCAAAAAAATTGATCAATAATCTTGCCGTACTCAATTTGATTTTAAGCCTGGAAGAGTTGTCTGAATTGATTTTCAAGCCAGAAAGCAGTCACATGTACAAATTGGAACCTACGAAGTCCAATAAGAAAGAAATCAAGACCAAATCAGGGCAATCGTTTTCTGTTGAGAAAGGCAAATACTCGGTTGATGGCAGACCTTTGACAGAAAAAGAAGTTCAATTTGAAGCATTTTGTCAGGAATCATTCGATATGAAATCCTGGATGAAAAAAAATCGAATTAAATTGAGCTAGGTTGGAGAGCGTATCTCCACAGGTATCATACCGTCGATCAAGTAGTGGTACAAAATAATTTGATGCACTCATATTTCCCGCTCAGGGGGCTTTCAGAGCAAGACACTGATCTTTCTTCTTGTGATTTGGTCTTAACTTCAGGAACTCATGATTTGTTTCTTGGTAATGCAAGGGTCAACGCGATCAGGGTTTGAAAATTTTGGCGTCGCATGAAATGTATTTGATTTGTTTTAATGGGATCACAAACACTTCTTCCGATGTTGTCAGCTCAAAAAGTTCCAGATCGTCGCTGAAACCGTGTTTTTCTGTGTTTTCCAAAATCAGTTCTTCGTTGTCTACAAAAACGACTTTCAGTCGGTAAATCATGCAAGCTCCTTATTGCTTGTGTAAACTTTTTATTAATTTGGAAGTGCTACGGCTTCAAATTTCTTGTGTAGAGGATTTCCCAAATAATCTTCTACGTAATTTTTGACATAACCTTTTTCGTACAGCTTTTTGTTGGACATGCTGGAATTCACTTTGTGCAGGACCTTGAACCGTATTCGAGGAAAGCGTTCCTGAAAGTCCTCAAAAAGATTCCCCGAAATATCTTTTTCCTGATTTCCTGATCCCTCCATTATGACCTTCGGCAAGTAGACCACTCGCTGGTCGGTCAACCTCTCCGCAATATCATTGAAGGTCAAAAGAGTGGTGCAGTCGGAATCGCCTCCAAGGGTGGCATTCGGTACATAGAGGTACTTTGCCCGGTTGGGGCGAAACAGTTTTAAAACTCTATAAACGTTGCCTGCCATGACGACCGTGTCTTTTTTCTCTATCTCACAGGCATCCAGCGTTTTAAAGATTTTCTTTCGATTTAAAAATGCAGTGATATAGGATTCGGTGTGAAGCATTGTGATGTTGGGATAGTTCGCATCGTAAACTTTTTTCGCTTCATAGGGGAGATGTTCTCTACCCAATCGTGTGACGCGCGTGGTTTCGCTGTCCAGTGTTTTTAATGGTGTCAAACATCCCATCCATAACAGGCACTTGCTGTTTACTTTGGAAATAATTCGAGCATCTTCGGACATGGTATTGGGTCCAAAGGAATAAAAATTTGCCGAAGTAACGGCAGGGCCGTCCAGCACTTTTAATACATGCTCTGCGCTGGGTCCATTGGGCATCAATTGTTTTCGGTATTTCCCCAATGTGATAACGGATAGCTCAAAATTGATGCGACCGGGATATTTTTCAGCGAGACGATTGATGTTCTGAGGATCGACATAACCCACGGTGAACATGATGATGTTTTTATCAGTGGTCTCTAGAAACTCCTCTATCCAGGTCATTGTGCGAGGATGTAAGAACAGGTCGGTCCATTCCATATACTCGTTGCCGCCGATCACCCATGATTCTGAAGGTTTTGTGGGGAGGCTCTGGATCGTTTTCAAGATAAAACGCCAGTTTTCTTCAGTCGTGAGGGGGATGTCGTAGGTCTTACGAAAATAGGAGTGATCCTTTTCGTAGCAAAAGGTGCACTTGACAGGGCAGGTCTTCCCTAAGCTAAGAGGAATTTTTCTTTCGCGGATTTCTTTCAGCAGTATCTGATTTATAAATTCCTGGTCCAAAAATAACCCTCCGAAAAATGAAATCTGGAATAAGTTCTTTTGAACGAGCGGCCCTTGGAAAAGGCTTGTTATCTGAAAAACATCAGATTTTGAGTGAATTTCTGAAAAGATTTCAGAGCAAGAAGTGAGAGTTGGAAACTACCAACCTCTAAAGGCTTCAGTCAATTGTTTGTCCACGGGTACTTGCTCTTTTTGGTCATCATCAAGTTCATTGATGAGATTATTCAGATGTACCGCGGCGCACCCCATATACGCAATACTTTCTTGCTGTAACTTGAATTTACCAGATTTTAATTTCTTTTGAAATTCTTTCAGATGTTCTTCATCCGCAAGAACACTTGCGGCAGTCTTGAAGCTTTCGATGGCTTCCTGAAATTCTTTTCCTTCGTGTTGTGTTACGCCCGCTTTAAAATTGTCTTGCACTTCACGGACATCTTCAATCGTAACTGCGTGTCTTTCCATGAATCTTTACCTCAAATTTAAAAAACTTTCGCAGTGGGAGTCCCACCGTTCCACCACTTCGTGAAGGGGTGGGTGGATCATTGCTCGGATTGAACCAATCATTCCTGTCCCAAGTTCGAGGTCTTATTCTAGCTCCAAACAGGGGGGGATTGTCAAGCTACAGGTGCGCAAATAAGTGCCCCCCTGTCAAAGGACAACGCAGGTCCTTGGAGCAGGGGGGATCTAAATTTTTATCCTGGCACCGGATCAGGAGAGAATCAGAATTAAATGATCTCTATTCAGCAGGCTTGGGAGAATACTCTTCTTTACAATGTCCTTCCCAACATTTCTGTTCAGAACAGCCCGAAGCAAACACTGAAACCAATACCAATAATGCTATATATACAGCCACTTTTTTCATCCAAAACTCTCCTTATTTAAAATTCCATAACCGGTTCAGCCTGAGGCCCATATTTATTTTTGGACAATGCGTTTTATCAGTAATTACAGAATATTTCAATCTTTTTTTATGTTAAATTAATAGGAGACAGGTAATTGACGTATGAAATCACAATAAGTCCCTCTATTTCAAACTTTAAAATATTATGACATTTTCTGATATTGATCCACCATTTATAGAAAATATGCGAAACCAGGCCGAGCTTGGTAGAGAAGTTTATTTTTTTGAATCCACTGATTCTACTAATTTATGTGCTGAGCGTGCTTTTGTGGATGGCGCAAAGCACGGGTCGGTATTCATTGCCAATACGCAGAGTGTGGGGCGCGGACGTTTTGGTCGTTCCTGGTTGTCAACGCCGGGAGCTGGCATCTATCTATCCATCCTTCTGCGTCCGGATTTGGCTAAAGAAGACTGTCCAAAGATTTCCCTCTTGCCTGCACTTGCGGCGGTTTTGGCGATCAACGAAGTGTGCGGGGTGCAGGCGAAGTTGAAATGGCCCAATGACGTTTTGTTGAATGGGAAAAAAATCTGTGGAGTCTTGAGCGAATTTTATTGTCCCGATCCCGATAGTTACGGAATCATCGTGGGGATTGGGATCAATGTGCACCACAATCAGGGGCATTTTGAAAGGGCGGGACTGGCGGATGTGGCCACTTCGCTGGACATTGAAACGGGAGTTCCCCAGAATCGAAATATTCTGATTTCAGCCTTTCTGGAAGAAATGGAAAATCTACTGACTTTACTGCTCGCTGAAAAGTTTGAGCAGGTGCTAGAGCAGTGGAAAAGTCATTGTGAAATGTTCGGGAAGGATATTATTTTGTCGCAAGGAACTTCTACGTACAGTGGCAAAGCATTGGGTCTCGACGATCAGGGCAATCTTTTGCTTGAGACAGGTGAAAATAAAACCTTGTCCTTTTCTTCGGGTGAAACATCCCTGAAAAAATGATTCAAACACGTTCTGCGCGCTCACCAATAGCGTGCAGAATAGGGCGACTGCCTGAAGGTATGGTAAAAGGGATCCCAATAGGGCGGGAAAGAGTAAAGGTAAGAAGGGTAAGGTATCGAATCGTAGTTTTCCCACAAATGGTGTTCTTCCAAATCGAGAACGGGGAAAAGTTGCTCCATTTCGCCGACACGACCATTTCTGACTTCGCGCAAAATGCCTACGCCGACGAGGTATCGACCTTGGCTATAGATCGTTGGCTCTAAATATTCTTTGGTGAAAAGGATGAACCTTCCGCTGGTTTTATCGCCGCGATCGGGATAGCCAAGAAGGTCCAACTCTTTTTGAACCATTTCCACTTCTGTTCCGTTCTTCAAATTGCGTGTTTCTGCAATGGCCCCTCCCCATAAAAAATGGTGTCCGATGTATTGATCGGGGGAATCCAACACCTGCTCAAAAGTCACGTTCGTATCGACTTCCGACCGAAACTTTTCGGATATGGGATGCGTGCAGGCGGACAGGCAGACAAGAAACAGCACATAGAAAATACGTCGCATACGGAGCGAATTGATTTTTGTCGCGGTATTTTTATAAAACATCATTGAGTCTCAATGCTGTCACAGAGGGTATTTTTTAATTTGCGGAACGGTTCGCAAAAAGTTTTGAAAGTCGTCCCTGCAATCTTCAACAAAATCCTCAAACTCATCCTCCTTCATATCACCTTTATTATAAACCTTGGGAGGTATTTTTATTTCTCCCGGATTTTGAAGGAATTTGAAAAAGTTTTCCCGGCATTCGGTCACAAAGCGACTGTAATCGTGATCGCAGTGAGCTTGTTGGGAGTAAAAACGTTTGGGAGATTTCTTGCGTTGATGCAAAAATTCTTTGCGGCCAAACATGACACTTGTCCCGCGCTTGGCGGGAAGAGTCCGATTGTATATTCGTCTTTTTTGAGGATCGATCAAAATCTTGTAAGCCAGGGCGATCATGATGAATCTCTGCTCAAGCTCTGGGGAGTCCGGGCAACGGTCGGGGTGAAACTTCAAGGCCATCTCGCAAAACCCGCGCTTGATATCTTTAGTATCCGCGAAATTTTCCACACCCAGCAAGCGATACAGATTTTGCTTTTCAAGAACCTCTGGAAGTTTGAAATTCAAGAACTAACCTCTTAATTATTAAGGGATTATTGAAAGTAATAGATGACTGAATTATACACGATTTTAAAAAATAATTGTAATCTTCTGCCATTGGAATGAGGGTAATAAAAACGTAGAATCACTTATGCTTGAGATTCTTTTCATTCTATTCGTTTTGTTTTTTTTCATCCTGCCCCGGGCGGCTCTGGCATGTGTTTTGGGAATCTGGACGGTGGCCTGCATTGCACGGGCGGTTGAGTTGTGGAGCCATCAACCTTCTGCGGGGAAATTACTTCTCAAAATTCGTGTCATTTCAGTGCTCTTTAATTTCTTAATGAGTGTGGCAACCGCTTCTATTTTATCAGTGATAGTCCATTTTCTTATTTTGGAAAATCGTTACTTATTTTTATTTAACTTTGTGTTTTGCTTTTTTATTTCGTTACGATGGTTTGACTATTCGCAATATTTTTACCGGCTTGCGGTTTTGAGGTTTTTTGATTTGGAAGTGCCGGTTGTTTCTCCTTCTGCATTTGTCGTATGCGAGGGGAGTAAAAGCAATTATGTTTTTGGCAGGATGTATGTTCCTGTTTTTTTCGATGCGGGATTTTTGTATAGTGAAGGTAATAAATTTGTTTTTAAGGGAGTTTTGGGTGAGTATCGTTACCGTTCGTGCGATTTGACGGAAATTATCAAGCGCAGTTCGGACACGATTCGCCTCATTCCCAGAGCTGAAAAAGGTCCGTTCAATTCAAAAATACTGGACTTCAAGTTCAAAGATCGCTTTTATCCGTTTAAAAGCCGGCACGACCGGGATAAAATAATAGATTCATTAAGTGAGACAGGTGTTTCGCATTCATCAGCGTCCTTAAAATAAAGCTTCCTTTTCATGGTTCGAAATTATTATAAAATACTGGGTGTTCAACCAGACGCTGGCAAAGACGAGATTAAAAAAAAATACCGGGCTCTTGCCTTGAAGTATCACCCGGATACCAATAACAATAGTAAAAAAGCGGAAGATCAGTTCAAGATCATCGCCGAAGCGTACGAAACGCTGAGCAACAAAAAGAAGCGTGCCGAATACGAACGTCAACGTGCCTATTCTTCTTCCTCAAGCAAATCCAGTGGTGGTTCAAACCATTCAGGTTTCGGAGGTTATGGATTTGGCGGAGACCAACGCTCTCGCTCCTCTCGTCGAGAAGGACCCTTTCGGGCAGATGGAACACCGCCACCCGCAGAAGAATTTCGTCCCGACCCCAATGCTCCAACCTCCGGTTTCGATTTACAGTTTATGGTAGATGTTCCTTTGCCGGTGATGGCTCTTGGCGGCAAGATTCCCTACAGTTATGATAAATACGTCAACTGCGCATATTGTGCAGGCTCAGGGCAGGATGAAGGAAAAGATTGCAGTCATTGCAAAGGAAAAAAACAGGTCGTCAAATCTGTTACGATTGAAATTAAAATCCCACCGGGAGTCGCAGATCAATACACGATACGGATTGAGCATAAAGGTGGTGATGGAAAAAATGGCGGCCCGCCTGGCAATTTGTTGATCAAAGTCTGCGCGATGCCACACCCGCGATTCAAACGCGTAAAAAATGATATCTATGCCGATGTTGAAATTTCCCATGAGCTGGCAGAGCATGGTGGATCGCTAGAGGTTGAAACGCTGGACTCCAAGCGCACTATATTTGTTGAAGAGGGCACGTTGACAGGAGAAGAATACCGTATTCCCGGTCAGGGAAGTGCCATTCTCTGGGGCCAAAAACGCGGGGACTTTGTGGTGCGCTTCCGGGTTGATACGCCATGAAAGATTTTATCCCTTTTCTCCTTGTGCTGGGTGCTTTTTTGTCTGCGGTGTTGTTCTACGGTGCTTCGCGGAAAAAACCACCCAAAAAAATAGCAAAAGGGGTTCCCAAAGTTCAACCCAAATCCCCGCCCCAAGCCCTGTCGACAGTCCCTCCGAAGGCAGACAAATCATCCATCGAAGATCTCCTGAAAAAAAACAAACAGCTCAAACCTTCCCTTTTGGGAATGGTACTGCGCGAAAATATTATCCGAAAAACCCGCAAGGATCCTGCTCAAACCGCCAATGCTCTACGGGTTTGGCTGAAAGAAGAGGGTACCAAGACCTCAAGTGAGTTGAAGCGAAACCCTGGAAAAAACGTACCCGATGCAGGTAAATCAACAAAACGTTAAAATTTTTCAAACTGTAAGATCCATAGCAGAAAGGAAAACCCATGACGGATGACATTATAAAAAATCTGGGTCCATTGCGACTTTTGGCAGGAATCTGGGAAGGGGAAAAAGGCAAAGACACGGCACCTTCAAAGAGCCGGGAAGCGGAAATCACTCCCTTTCGCGAACGCATGGTTTTCACACCCATGGGCCCGGTCGACAATCACGAACAGAGATTGTATGGTTTGCGATATTCGACCACCGCGTGGCCCTCAGGGCAAGATCAACCTTTTCATGAAGAGTTGGGCTATTGGCTATGGGATGCAACTGAAAAACAAGTGTTTCGGTGTTTTATGGTTCCGCGAGGGGTCACCATTATTGCCGGGGGAACCGTGGAACCCTCGGCCACTGCTTTTGAATTGTCGGCGGATCTGGGATCGCAGACCTATGGGATTTGTTCCAATCCTTTTCTGGACAGGGAATTCAAAACTGTTCGCTATGAACTGATGGTTACTTTGCACGATGCTGAAAGTTTTTCTTACGAAGAAGATGTTCAACTTCAGATAAAAGGACAGTCCGAAATTTTCCACCACAGGGATAAGAATACCTTGAAGCGGGTAGAGTAGAAGGTAAAAACAAAAAGGGAAGCGATTTTTCAATCGCTTCCCTTTTATATAGTAGAATTCAGTTGATCCGCATTCTCGGCGGTTCTGTGCAGGTCAGGCTTTGCGGACCAATCTCATTGAAGAAAACACATCCTGTCCGGGATAGGGGGTATCGACTCCGCAGACAAGATCAAAACGAATGATCTGCTCGTCCGAGCATTCCGTGATCCAGGTGCTGGCAGCACCACCCGCTGTAAATAAAGGATCTATGTGATAAGGATTGCTGTTTTTATCAAGGCATTTCTTCTTCTTGTTTTTGTCGAAAAGTACCATTGCCTGCGCTTTGCTGGGGATGGCCCAGTCGTCATATCCGGCAAACTTTTCAGCGTTGACGGCATCGACATATTCCTTATGATCTTTCCAAAGATAAAACTTGTGAGTGTCTACCCAGGCGTCGGATTGTTTCCACATCCATCCCGTATTGGGGTCGGTGATCGTCCCATTGCCATTGTCTATCCAGGGCAATTCCTCAGCCTTTGCAGGGGCCGCCTTTGGAGCGGGTTTGGGTTTTTCTTCGCCAGCTTCACCAGCTTCTTTTGCAGGAGCGGCTTTCGGAGCCACTTTGGGTTTCACCTCAGCAGTTTCAGCAGGCTGTTCAGCTGGAACGGTTTCTTTTTCTTCAGGAGTATCGCCCATCGTTCAATATTCGCTTTATCAAAAAAGTTCTTAAAATCAGAGTTTTGATTCAACCCTGTCCAATTTAAAATGTAATAATTCTTCCAAATCCTGATCGGAGGAGGAAAGTTGCTTCAATAGATTTCCCAACTCAGCCATCGGGTAACTCTCCAACTTGTCGGTCCAACCTTCCCGGTAGCTTTTGGCATTTCCCTGAATCCAGGCAAGCACAGCATCATCAGCCAAACCATTTTCGAAATTCGCACGCTCGCGATTCAGGAAATTAGTTTGTGATAACCTTATTACTTCCGAGATCAAATCTGTTTTGATCTGCTCCACTACAGAAACCTTTATTCAACAACGTCTTTTAAAGACGGTAAATTTATAACGAAAAGAAGCTCATGTCAATCTGCGATTCTATCAAAATCCCCGGAGCATGGACTGAATAATAAACGGGAATTTTAAACGAACAGAGGTTTACCCCCTCATAAATATTCTAACCGATTTAAAAATAATGAGCAAATCTTAAGAAGCCGATTTTATCTCATTGTCTACTGGCGCAGGCGGCTTTTAGGGTCGAGATAATCTCTGAGGCCCTCACCCAGAAAATTGAATGCCAGAATCGTTAAAAAAATAGCGAGTGATGGAAAAAAAATCAAGTGCGGGTAAAATTTTATCGCTTTCCAACCATCGTTTGCCAATGTTCCCCAACTGCTGTCGGGGGGCGAAATTCCCAGCCCAATGAAGCTGATCGTGGATTCCGCCAAAATCGCGGATGGGATGCGGAAACTCAAAGTAACCATCAACAAGCCAACCATATTGGGTAAAATCTCCCGGAAAACAATTCGAAAATGGCTGGCTCCCAAAGCTCTGGCGGCCTCGATAAAGGGGAACTCTTTGATACGCAAAACTTCCCCGCGTACCAGACGTGCGACCGAGACCCAACTGACTAAGGTGAGGGCCAGAAAAATCCCCATCATGCCTCTGCCCATAACAACGGTGATGAGAATAATCATCAGCAGGTCAGGAAGTGAAAAAACAACATCCACAATCCGCATCATCGCCTGATCCACCCGCCCGCCTATGTAACCCGAAACAGCACCGTAAACCGTGCCGATCAACAAGGCCAATGCGGTGGTGAAAATCCCAATGGAAAGGGAAACGCGCGCGCCGTACAAAATGCGTGAATACAAATCGCGACCCAGGCGGTCCGATCCCATCCAATGCTCAACACCGGGCGAAGCTAAAACATTCGCCGTGTCCTGCGTTTCGTAAGAATAGGGCGCGATCAAGGGAGCCAGAATAGCGGCGGCTGAAATCAGCAAAACAAACACCGCTCCCCATTTTGCCGACCGCGAAAGATTTCCCAATTCTGCAAACATTGCACTCCACCCAGCGTAAATTTAAATTCTGAATTCCTGCCTGTTTTCTATTATCATTTTATTCGATCATGAAAACCAGCCGTTTTATCATATTACTGATCTGCATCTGGGCAACCACGGTTGCGAGTCGCCCCGTCGCGGAGATGATAAAAATTCCGGGCGGAATTTTTATCATGGGACCTTCTTCCGCAGGCGAACAGGATACCAATCAAAGCATCGACCTGCCGACCTTTTATATCGACCGATTCGAAACGAGCAATGCGGAATATAGCCGGATCGTTCCCAACCATCCCTATCCGAAAGGGGCAGAGCGGCATCCCGTGACCTCGGTGACCTGGCAGGAAGCGCAAAGCTACTGCGAAAAAACAGGCAAACGATTGCCAACTTCTGCGGAATGGGAAAAATCAGCGCGCGGAGTGGATGCCCGCGCATACCCCTGGGGAAACAAGGTACTATCCGAAAAAGCACATCCGTATTTTTCAGGGCTGATCAAACGCAATGTCGGACTCAACAAAAAAGACCGATCGCCCTACGGCGTTCGCGATATGGCGGGATCGGTGTGGGAATGGACCGCTGATGTCACAAAAGGAAAGGCGGTGACCCGTGGCGGATTGTGGAATTTTCACCTCGATTATGAATACAGCAAAACCTATGAGTATAGTTTTGCACCGATCAACAAAAAATTGCCTTTCATTGGCTTCCGGTGTGCAAAGTGAATGCGATTGTAAAAATAATGGGGTCAAATCTTGATTATTTTATAATCCAAAGGTATGATTCCATACAGGTCATTTATTCACTCACCTCATCCATAGAAATCAATACATCATGTCAAGACCCCTCAGAATAGACTACCCCGGAGCATGGCACCACGTCATGGGCCGTGGAGCTGGCAAAAAAGCGATCTTCAGAAACGACAATCAACGTGAAATTTTCATCAAGCTGTTGGGCGAAGTCCGCGTGATCTTTGATGTCGAAATTCACGCCTATTGCCTGATGAACAATCACTATCATCTGCTCATTCGCTCCCCACAAGCCACACTGGCGCGGGCCTTGCGGCATCTGAACGGCGTGTACACGCAACGCTTCAATCGTTTAGTGGGAACCGATGGACCTCTTTTCAGAGGCAGATACAAATCCATCCTCGTGGACAGCGACAACTACCTGCTCCAGGTCAGTCGCTACATTCACCGGAATTTGCTCGACTCCAACCTGTCCCAGAAAAGTGACAGCCTCCTGTGGTCCAGCCTTCCCGCCTACACCGGAAAAGCTTCTGCCGGGAACGAACTGGAAACCAAATTCATTCTGGGCATGATCGGGAAATCAAACACAAAAGCGCGTTACAAAAAATACGTTGATGAAGGTGTGGACGATGAAACCGCCGAATTCTACTCCAAGAGCCGGCAATCCCCTTTGCTGGGAGATGAGGCATTCATAGAGAAAATATCCAAATTCGTCGAATCGGAAAAATTGAGCCCCGAGATCGCCGGCGCCAAACGCATCAAAAAACCACCGACCATCAAACGCATCCTCCAGTGTTGTGCGGAATTTTTTGGAGTAACGCCCAAAGACCTGCGCCACAGCGTGCGCGGAATCCGCAATCAGGAACGCACCATCGCGATCAGCCTGTGCCGGGCACCGGGCGGCCATCGTCTCGAAGACATCGCCAAACAATTCGGTGGTATCAGCTACTCCGGCGTTTCTGCCGCCATCAGCCGCTTGAACCGGGAACTGGAAGCGGACCCGAAATTGAGAAAAATGCTGGATAAAATAAAATCGGAACTTTAAAAGACGTCACAATTCTATGAAAACAAGATTTGACCCCCAAGAAACAAAAGCTCTAAAAAAGTTGGGTGGAAAAGGGCTGAGCAGTCGCCGGTCTTTTCTGGTCAATGCGGTTTTCAAGTGCATGGGACTGTTGACAGCTCTCTTCCTCACTCCGCGCCGATCCTCGGCGCAGACCGATTTTTTTACCGGCACGGAATTTGTCGGCAAAACGCGTCAGGGTGAATTTGATAAGTTCTACATCAATTTCTTCAAACCCATGCGCCGGATTCGGGCGGAAAACTGGAGCCTCAAGGTTTCGGGTCTGTGCGAACAACCCACACAATTCACATTGCAACAATTGCGGAACCTACCCGCCGAGTCTCAGGTCTCGCGGCTCAAATGCGTCGAATGCTGGTCGGCAAAAGCAGAGTGGAGCGGATTCCGCCTGCCGGAACTGGAGAAACTCGTGCGTCCCTTGCCTTCTGCCAAAGCGGTCGTCTTTCACTGTGGCGATACCTATCTGGAATCTCTCGACCTTGCCAGTCTGCGCGATTCTCGCTCGCTACTAGCCTACGCGATGAACGGGGAGAAACTAAGCGACGAACACGGCTTCCCGCTCCGCTTGATCGTTCCTGCAAAATACGGATACAAAAACCCCAAAGCCATCCTCGAAATGGAATACGTCGCGGAAACGCAATACGGGACCTGGAGCAAAATCGGACCCTACTCCAACGATGGAACCATCCTGCCGGGTTACGATCACCCGCTCGACCAAAACAAAATCCGCAGAAAAATCCACGGCGGCGAAATCCCCGACGGGCCTAGCCCGTTGTAAATAGAACTATCCAAAGATCGTTTCTTTAAAACTTATGCTCTCCAACGGGATCCCGCTCCGGCGGGCAGGCCAAGCCTGCGGTGAAAAGAACTACTCAAAAGATCGTTTCTTTAAATCTCATAGGTCCCAACTGGACCCCGCTCCGGCGGGCGTGTGCAGAAAACAAAAACCCCAACCAATCGTCATTCAGGAGCATAGCTCCTAGAAATGCAAGGAAGAAATATAGAACGGTTCACTTCGTTCACCCCTGCATTTTCTGAGCAAAGCGAAGGATCTCTGGAGTCCAAACTTATCGAAGACATGGCAAGAACACTAACCAGCCGTCTTTGCGAGGAGGCTTTAGCCGACGCGGCAATCCATTTTTCAAGGAATAAAAATCGTCCTGACACACTGATCGCGCCACTACCGCGAACCCATCGCCTTTTTAGTATCTACACGCCATATTAACTGATTTGTAACGTGCGATTTCGTTTGGATTTTGCTAGAGAGTTCACCTAAAAAATGATCTACTCAGGCAGGATGATTGTCTGCTATAGACCAAATAGCGGACATCACAATGCGATGGCTACGGAAATCCAGTGTAGTGATTTGTTAGGCAATTATCTCGTTTCTCAGTTCATTAAATCAAAGAAATTAAGAGAAAATTCTGCAAATTGTTTGTACATTCTGGGGTTTGCTTTTAAATTGCCATTTTCTGAGACCAAAACTTGAAGGCCACCCTGTTTTAAATCCTCTTGTTGTTGTTGAGTTAAGGTTGGATTACTATGCGAAACTTTGTTTCTTACAATTGTCATGCCTATAAAAAATTTTCTCCATTTCTTCTTCTCATTATTACTTAGTGAAGTTAGCTTAAGTACCGCATTTAACTTATCTTTAAAATTAAGAGGGATTCCTTTAATTATTTTGGTTATGAAGGCTTCGAGTTTTTTATCGATCGGCTCAAAAGTTTTAAGTTCTTTGTTAAGCTTTATCTGTTGTTTGTTTTCTACCTGTATGTTGCGATCTTCAAGTATTCTTTCAAAGCTTATTTCTATGGCTATATGGATTGATGAAAAAAAAGATCTATGCACAGCTTGCATTAATGAAAGCCAATTTTTATCGTCAGAAAAAGTAACTATTCTTACGCCGTTATCTAGTGAATTTGCAGAAGCTGTAAGTAAACCTAGGGTGTTGTCGACTATAGTTCCAATATATTGATGGGGAATTGGATTGGGAGCCCTTGTGCGGTCTTCTAATAAGGCTAGTTCAACTATAGCGGTTTCAATGCTTCTTAAGTGATCAGCTTTTTTTTTCATTTTTGTCACCTATTCTCCTACAAAAGTGCTGTTTGTCATACTGTGTAGCGTAAAAGGGGAATGTCCACTTTGGGTCGATAAGCGTCTTTTTTCAATATTAAAAATTCCTTATGAGGAGTTCTGATTTTTTGCGAGACTCGGTGCGCTTGTTGTTCATGGTGTAGCGCACTGGGTCGGTTTGGGTGACTGTGAAACCTTTGTAGACGTTTCGGATATCCGTAGATTAATTGTAGCTTAGAATGAATTTCCCGGCAATCCCGGATAAATAGGTCCACCAAGTAGATTAGGCCTGCCTGTTGTTAGCACAGGCCCGCCGGAGCGGGGTCCCCTTGAGCCGATCCGCACGAACGAAACGATCTTTTGAATAGTTTTATTGCCCCCGGCGGCTCGCCGGGCTTGCACACGCCCGCCGGAGCGGGGTCCCCTTGAGCCGATCCGCACGAATGAAACGATCTTTTGAATAGTTCTTTTCACTGTAGGCTAGGCCTACACCTGCACGCGGGGGTCGAGCCAGGCGTAGATCATGTCGACGATGATGTTTGCCAGTACGATGAGGACAGAGTAGACGAGCGTCACCCCCATGATGAGCGGATAGTCCCTATTGGTGACAGCGGTGATGAAGAATCGTCCCATTCCGGGGATCGAAAATATGAATTCGATGACGAACGATCCGGTCACGAGTCCGGCAGTCAGCGGACCGAGTACCGACACGATGGGGGACAGAGAATTTTTCAGGACATGCTTGAACAGGATGGTCGGTTCGCTGAGACCTTTGGCGCGTGCGGTGCGGATGTAGTCGGCGGACAATACGTCGAGAACAGAGGTGCGGGTGAGTCGGGCAATGTAACCGGCGAAGGGAGCACCGAGAGCGAGTGCGGGCAGGATGGCATGGTGCGAGCTTTCCCACAGGGCGGGAGGGAACCAGTGGAACTGGTGCGCGAAGGCCCAGACCAGTAACGCGCCCAAAACAAAGCTGGGGACGGATATCCCCAGTGTGGCAAAGAACACCACAATGCGGTCGATGGGCGAACCCCTCCAGTAGGCCCCGGCGATTCCGCAGGGGACACCGAACGCGACGACGACGAGCAGGGCCGAGAGGCCGAGTGCGATGGACACCGGAAAGGTGTCGCCGATGATGTTGGAAACATCGCGGCCAATGTATTTGTAAGAAGGGCCGAGGTCGCCTTGTGCGAGTGCTTTCAGGTAGAGCAGGTACTGTTCGGTCGGGGACTTGTCGAGATGATATTTGGCTTCGATATTGGCGATGATTTCCGGCGGCAGTTTTTTCTCCGTGTCGAAGGGGCCGCCGGGGACGGTGCGCATGATGAAGAAGGTGAGCGTCGCCACCACGATGAGGACGGGGACACCGTGCAGAAGGCGTTTGAAAAAATATCGGATCATACCTGAGAGACCTTCCAGAAAAAACTCATTGCCGCTGTCCTGTTTTTATTATTTTCATGAAGCCGCATTCATATATAATACGGGGTCCGGTTTCTAATCCTGCAATCATCGAACCCATTATGTCTTTTTATTCTTTGCAAGAATTTATCCAGCGTCTCTCCGATGAGGGAGAGCTTATCAGAATTTCCGATCCCGTTTCCAGAGATTTGGAAATAACAGAAATAACGGACCGAATTTCCAAGAGTCCCGATGGCGGCAAGGCCCTTTTGTTCGAGAACGTCATCGGTTGTGACATGCCGGTTCTCATCAATGCCTTTGGAAGCGCGCGCCGGATGAACCTTGCTCTGGGTGTCGAAGACATCGAAGAGATTCCCACGGCCATTGAAAAGTATATCAAACTTGCGCCGCCAACGACCTGGGCAGACAGAATAAAGTTACTGCCGCTCTTGCTGGAGGCGTCACAATTCCCTCCCCGGAAGGTGCGAACCGCCCCCTGTCAGGAAGTGGTGTTGAAGGGCGATGATGTTGATCTCACCCGCATTCCGATTCTCAAATGCTGGCCGAACGATGCGGGACGTTTCATCACACTTCCGATTGTGGTGAACCGGAGCGCGGATGGGAAAATCCGCAATGTGGGATTGTATCGCATGCAGGTGTACGACAAGAACACCACCGGCATGCACTGGCACATCCATAAAGACGGCGCGCATTTTTTTTATGAATACAAAAAAAAGCATCAGGTGATGGAAACGGCGGTCGCCATTGGAGCCGATCCTGCGGTGTGTTATTCCGCTTCGGCCCCTCTGCCTTATGGCGTGGACGAATTTTTGCTGGCGGGATTTTTGCGCAAGTCTCCGGTTCCACTGGTCAAATGCAAGACCGTCGATCTGGAAGTTCCGGCATCTGCTGAAATTGTATTGGAAGGTTACATTGACCCCGCCGAGAGCCGGATAGAAGGGCCTTTTGGCGATCACACGGGTTATTATTCCCATGCCGGGCCTTATCCGGTGTTTCACGTCACAGCGATCACGCATCGGAAGAATCCCGTTTACCTGACCACGATTGTGGGCAAGCCGCCGCAGGAAGATTTGTATCTCGGCAGAGCGACGGAGCGCATTTTCCTGCCGCTCATGCGAACGCAGTTGCCGGAGATTGTGGACATGAACATGCCGGCGGAAGGGGTATTTCATAATCTGGTGATCGTGTCCATCGACAAGCGTTTTCCCATGCAGGCGCGGCGGCTCATGAGTTCCCTGTGGGGATTGGGGCAGATGAGTTTTGTCAAAACCATCGTTGTTGTCGATTCCAGCATCGATGTTCACGATCTGGTGGAAGTTGCTTTCCTGCTCCTCAATAAAGTCGATCTCAATCGTGACCTGTTCTTTTCAGAAGGGGTGATGGATGTGCTGAATCACGCATCGGATAACGCCTTGTATGGTTCCAAGTTAGGCATCGACCTCACTGCAAAAATAGAAGGTGAGTTGGGATTCGAAACAGAATTGGAGGCAACACAAGCCAATGCCGAAGATTTTGAACCGGAACGCGTGTTGAATAAATATTCCAGCATCACGGCGTGTCAAGTGCTGGAGATGGACACCCGGCTTTCCGTGTTGTTTGCATCTGCCGAGAAAACGGAAGCGCATGAGTCGCGGGAATTGATCCAGAGTTTTCTGAACGATTCGCAGAACCGGGACATCTCGATATTCATCGTTGTCGATGAAGACACCGACCCGGGGGATCTTTCTACAACGATGTGGAAGGTGCTCAATAACATCGATCCGCGCCGTGATCTATATTTGATTGAAGGGCGGCTGGGCATTGATGCGTCGAAAAAATTTCCCGAAGAAGGACACGTGCAGGGTTGGCCGGAAGAGATAAAAATGTCACCCGAAATGGTCCAGCAAGTAGACGAAAAATGGAAGCACCTCTTTTAATACCGATTCCCCACCCACTCACATTTCATGGCAACCGATAAAATAATCATTAAAGGCGCACGCGAGCACAATCTGAAAAACGTATCGCTCGAATTTCCGCGCAACAAACTGGTGATCTTCACCGGTTTGAGCGGCTCGGGAAAATCTTCATTGGCATTCGACACCTTGTACGCCGAGGGGCAACGCCGTTATGTCGAGTCGCTGTCCGCCTACGCGCGGCAATTTCTGGAGTTGATGGAGAAGCCCGATGTCGATTCCATCGAGGGACTTTCACCCGCCATTTCGATCGAGCAGAAGACATCGAGTCGCAATCCGCGCTCCACGGTCGGGACCGTGACGGAGATTTATGATTATCTGCGGCTTTTGTTTGCGCGGGTCGGGCGCGTGTATTGTTATCAATGCGAGCGTGAAATTTCCCGGCAGTCGGCTCAGCAGATTGTGGATCAAGTCGGCAACATTCCGATTGGCTCGAAAATAATGATCCTTGCTCCCCTCGTCAGCAACCGCAAAGGGGAGTTCAAAAAGGAACTGGCGCAAATGCGCAAGAATGGATTTGTGCGCGCACGGGTCAATGGCGAGGTGAGGTCACTGGACGAGGAAATCACCCTCGATAAAAAATTCAAGCACACGATAGAGATCGTTATCGACCGTCTGGTGGTCAAGGAAAACATGGGACGGCGCTTGGCCGATTCTGTAGAAACCGCTCTGGAGCATGGTGAAGGGGCTGTGGTGATCGCAACGATTGGGGACAAGGGGCAAAGTGAAGATCAACTGTTCAGCGAAAAATTTGCGTGTAATTATTGCGGAATCAGTTACCCGCCACTGGAGCCGCGTCTGTTCTCGTTCAACAATCCCAATGGGGCGTGTCCCAAATGCGATGGATTGGGAACGAAGATGGTGGTCGATCCCGATCTGGTCATTCCCGATCCGTCGCTGTCTTTGAGTGAGGGAGTTTTCAAGCCCTGGGAGAAAAAGAACTCGGTATTTTTTCATCAGATGCTGGAAACGATTTCCAAACATTTCAAGTTCAAGTTAACGGTGCCCTACAAAGACCTGCCGGAAAAAATACAGCAAATACTGCTGTACGGTTCGGGAGCTGAGTCCATTCAGTATTTTTACGAAAAGAATAATCAACGCCAGCATTACATGGGAACGTTTGATGGCATCATCCCCGATCTGGAACGCCGCTATCACGAGACTGAATCGAATTCGGCCCGGGATGAAATTCACAAGTACATGCGTACGCTGGATTGCAGTCAATGCAACGGCATGCGTTTGACACCCTGCGCCATCTCCGTGCGTGTGGGCGAGCAGAACATCATCGAACTCACACGCCTGTCGATTGAAGCTTTGTACAACTATTTTAATGAGCTGAAACTTTCAGAACAGGAAAACCTGATAGCGCGTCGCATCGTCAAGGAAATACGCGAACGTCTGGGATTCCTCATCAACGTCGGTCTCGATTATTTGTCGATGAGCCGAACCTCTGCGACACTTTCCGGCGGCGAGAGTCAGCGCATTCGTCTGGCCACGCAGATCGGTTCGTCGCTCATGGGGGTGCTTTATGTACTGGACGAGCCGAGCATTGGCCTGCATCAACGCGACAATGACCGCTTGCTGAAAACGCTGTTACACCTGCGCGATCTTGGCAACACCGTTGTGGTTGTGGAACACGACGACGCGACCATTCTTGCGGCCGATCATGTTGTCGATTTGGGTCCGGGTGCGGGAGTGCATGGTGGAGAGATCATATTTTCAGGCACGCCTGCGCAAATGTTGAAGAGTAAAAAGTCTTTGACCGGGCAATACCTTTCGGGCAAAAAGAAAATTCCCGTACCGAAAAATCGTCGCGAAGGAAATGGCAAGGCACTTAAAATTGTGGGTGCCGAACAGAACAATCTGAAAAAAATCGATGTCGAATTTCCGTTGGGGAAATTGATTTGTGTGACGGGTGTGAGTGGCTCCGGCAAAAGCACGTTGGTCATTGATATCCTGTACAAGGCACTGGCGCAACATTTCTGGAAGTCTGTCGACAAACCCGGCCAGTTCGAAAAAATTCAAGGTATTCAGTACATTGATAAAGTCATTGATATCGATCAATCCCCGATCGGAAGGACGCCGCGCTCCAATCCGGCGACCTACACCGGTGTGTTCACGATCATCCGTGAGCTATTCAGTGAAACTCCCGAATCGCGTGTGCGTGGTTACAAGCCCGGTCGCTTCAGCTTCAATGTGAAAGGGGGCCGATGTGAAACCTGCCAGGGCGACGGGCTCATCAAGGTGGAGATGCATTTTCTGCCCGATGTATTTGTCACCTGCGAATCGTGTCAGGGCAAACGCTTCAACCGCGAAACGCTGGAGGTGGCCTACAAGGGAAAAAATATCGCCCAGATTTTGGACATGACGGTTGAAGAGGCCCGCGAATTTTTCAAGAACATTCCCTCTCTCAAATCGAAACTGGAAACCATCGCCGATGTGGGACTGGATTACATCAAGCTGGGTCAAGCCGCGACCACGTTGTCGGGAGGGGAAGCGCAAAGGGTCAAGCTGTCGAAGGAACTGAGCAAACGCACCACGGGTCAGACCCTGTACATTCTGGACGAACCGACAACCGGTTTGCATTTTGCGGACGTGGAACATCTTTTGGTGGTGCTTGCGAAATTGACCGATACGGGGAATACGGTGATCATCATCGAACACAATATGGAAGTGATAAAGACAGCGGATCATGTCATTGATCTGGGGCCGGAAGGTGGGGACAAGGGCGGGTGCTTGATCGCGCAGGGAACACCGGAGCAAATTGCAAAAAATGAAAAATCTTACACCGGGAAATACTTGAAGGATTATCTGTAAACCCTGTTGCTTTTTAGTTCATGGAATTATTTGCGTTGTATTTTTCCCGCATTAGTTTCAATTGCATTTGCGTCCATGGATCGTTCGGAGCTAGGCGGTCGGCGCGTTCAAATTCTCTGAGTGCGTTTTCCCATTGATTCGTTTGTTGATAAATCATTCCCAAAACTTTTGAGGCTCCCGCATCGTTTGGGAATTGATTCAGAAATATTGTGATCCTCGCATGGCCTTCGGCCAGTCTTCCCGCCCGCACATAATATTCGCCGATTCGCTGATCGTAACTTTTGTGACCTGTCAGTTTGAAATCAGGTATCAAGGCCTGATAGTTGAAGAATGCGAACAAGGCAATCGCGCTGGCAGTACTTATAACCCATTGTCGTGTTTGACGGGCATCTATTGAGTGCAGGATTCGGTCGACTGCAACGCCGGAAAAAATCGCAAAATATGGGATCACTGGAATGCGATAACGCGCCAGTACAAAAAATAATATCACCGCTCCGGTCATGCCGATGGCGTAGCAATAGAGGAGCCATAGTTTTTGATGTTCCCGAAATGCGAGGACAAATCCGACGAGTCCGAGGGAGGACAATAATCCGAAATTCGACAAGGGGCCGTGCAGTAAAAAGGAAAAATCCTTGAACAAATTGTAGTCAAAATTATTGGGGACTTGAAACGAACAAAAGAAAAAATACAGTTTTCTTGCGAACAGGAAAGCCATCGCTTGCGGATGCTCTATGAAGCGCATGGCAAATATTTTGAGGGTTTCCGTGGTGCTCAGTTTGTAACCGTCGGGGTGATGAAGCTCGGCTGAGTGTCCCATCCCAATGTGTTCGGGGTGGTTGCCGTGCAGGATGGACGCGGGGCCGCTGAATTCAAAGAAAACGAATTTCCCGTGAGTTATTCCGGCTTGAATCAATAAAGGAAGAAAAAATAAGCCGACCCAAAGGAACAGGGGGGGATGCACGTTGCATTCTTTTCTTTTGGCAACAAAAAACCAGTACAAAAAAATCAGGACAAAAACCAGTGCGGTGTTCGGGCGACTTTGGATGAAAAGAGAAATTCCCAAGCCTGCAAACATCAGTTGTTTCCAGTCTGGCTTTGAGGGCAGTCGTATGAGCAGGTACAGCGACAGGATTCCCAAAAAGGCAATGAGGGAGGCTCGCAAAAGGATTCCTTCATACATCAGGACAGGACCGTGAAAATTGTACAGTAGGGCGGATATCCAGGCGGTTCGCTGGTTGAAAAGTTTTTCGCAGATCAGGAATATCAACAGGACGGTGATGGCTCCCATCAAAAACTGGAAGAACCAGACGACGGGAAGATTTCTCCCGAAGGTCAGATAGATGAATCCGACGAGGTATTTGTACAGCGGGGAAAAAATATTAACGGTTGCCGTTGCCATCCAGTCCCCGTTCGCAAAACTCAGCGCGCCTGTGTCGTAATGCTGAGAGTCGGTGTGTTCGGGAATGTAGTTGAAAAGGGGATTGTCTTGAAACTGAAAAAAATAAAGAGAGCGAGTCGCAATGGCAATCAGGAAGATTGCCAGCCCATGCCATCGATTAAAGGTACTGTCCCTTTCATTCATGTTTGAACTGATTCCCAAGACGGGTCAACTGCGTGGAAGGAAAGGTGCATCCGTATTTCCTGATAAAATGAATTCGTGAACGGGGAGGGCGGTTGCCCTCCGCTCGTTCACGATGACGCAGACTTCTTATTTGATAGACAACAATTCAATTTCGAAAATGAGTGTTGCGTTGGGTCCGATCACACCACCTGCGCCACGAGGGCCGTAGGCGAGTTTGGCGGGAACGAATATTTTATTTTTACCGCCTACTTTCATCAATTGCAGAGCTTCCGTCCAGCCGGGGATGACTGCATTCAATGGGAATACTGCGGGTTCACCGCGTTTGTAGGAGCTGTCAAATTCGGTTCCATCGATCAAGGTGCCTTTATAATGTGTCTCAACCTGATCGGTCTCTTTGGGTGATTGCCCGGTTCCCTCTTTGAGGACCCTATATTGCAATCCACTGGCGGTGGTTTTTACGCCTTTTTCCTTTGCATTTTTAGCAAGGAATGCGTCTCCTTCTTTGCTGTTTTTTTCTCCGACCTTGGCCATTTCCTTACTTTGTTTTTCCATTGCTTCTTGTTGCATCTTGGCTTGCTTTTCCTGCATTTCAGCCTGGAATTCTTGCATCACTTGTTTGAATTCTTCTTGTGTGATCAAAACGTCTTTTCCTTCCATGGCATCTTCAAAGCCTTTTATGACCATTTTAGAATTTACGTCTACTTCTTGAGACAGGCTTTCAATGCTTTTGGCAAAATCAAGACCAATGCTGTATCCCAGCTTATCTGCCTTGGATTTGAGTTTGCTTTCTGCTTGAGCGGGAACGGTTACGGCGACGAATGCGACAAGGGTTAAAACTAAAATGGTTTTTTTCACAAGATCTCCTGAATTGAAAATGATTGAATTAAAAACTAAATGTATCCGGCTAATTTATTAATGAGCATCATCCCACGATGTTGTAACGTCGCATACGGTATTGCACGCCCAAGGTGTTTTCTGCCAAATCGTGACATTGTTCTTCATCGACTTCTTTTTGATGAGTGACGATCGACGCTTGTACTTTGGGAATGTACTTCTTTGCTTCCACAATAAATTCTTTGACCTTGTCGTAAATGCCGTTCCTAAAACCCGGAAGCGGTTGCGTGACGGCATCATAGGCTTCTGAAGTATCTGCGTTGAGGCTCACCGACACTTCATCGATCAAACCTTTCAGTTCAGGCAAAATATTTCTTTTATTGATGATGTTGCCGTGTCCGTTGGTATTCAGTCGAACCTGACCGCCCGCCGATTTGATCTTGGCGGCCACTTCTTTAAGGGTATCCAGGCGAAGGGTGGGCTCACCGAATCCGCAAAAAACAACCTGATCGTATTTTTTAGGATCGTCAATGGCTTCCCACAACTCCTGTGCGGTTGGCTCACGATCCAGTTTCAGATTATAACCTTGCACGACAGGTTTGGTGAGGCGTGTGCAAAAGACACAATCTGCCGTGCATCGTTGTGTCAGGTTCAAATAAAGGGAATTACGGATCTGGTATGCGATGGTCCCGGTTTTGGCCTGCCTGCCGACACCAAACAGTTCAAAAAAGTTCAGCGCGCTGGCTCTCTCAAAGTCGGCGATATCGACACCGCGCAGATCAGCCAAAGCTTGAGCGACGTGGCGGACAAAAGACGGCTCATTGCGCTTGCCGCGATTGGGTACAGGAGCAAGGTAAGGACAGTCTGTTTCGGCAAACAATCGTTCTGCAGGAATGGTCTTGGCAACAGCGCGAAGATCGTCTGCTTTTTTGAAAGTAACCGAACCCGAAAAGGAAATGTAAAATCCCATCTCAAGGGCGCGATCGGCCAAATACTGATCGCCTGAAAAACAATGAAAAATTCCTGAGCCGGCGGGAGCATTTTTCGGAAAATAATCAGCAAGGATCGCGATGGTGTCTTTCTGTGCATCGCGGGTATGAACGATGATCGGTTTGTTGAGCTCTCGCGCCAACTCCACCTGCTTGCGGAAATGAATGAGCTGTTCTTCTTTTGGGGAATAATTTTTGAAAAAATCGAGACCGGTTTCACCCACTGCCAATGTTTTGGGATGCGCTAACAGTACTCTCAAATGGGCGTAGGTGTCTTCATCAATGGATTTGACATCGTGCGGATGCACGCCCGCAGTCGAGTACACGAGATCGTAACGCTCCGCCAGATCTAGACTGCGGCGACTGCTCTCGATGTCGCAACCGACATTGAGGATATACTCCACACCTTGATCGCGCGCACGCTGGATTACTTCTTCGCGGTCTTCGTCGAATGGTTCCGTGTCGATGTGAGCATGAGAGTCGATGATCATTTAACGCGAGCTCCTGTCGGCAATTCCTGATCGAAACCCGCCAAAACGATATTGCCATCGGCACTGCCGGCAAGGACCATTCCTTGAGATTCGATGCCCATCAGCTTGGCGGGTTTTAAATTCGCAACGAGAATGATGGAGCGACCGACCAGAGCTTCGGGTTCGTAGGATGTTGCGATGCCGGCGACCACTTGTCGGATTTCCAAACCAATGTCCACCTTTAGTTTGACAAGCTTCTTCGACTTTTTAACGTTTTCCGCCTCAAGAATTTTCCCGACACGCAGGTCCAGCTTCATGACATCCTCAATGGAAATAGGTGCTCCCAATTCGTCCTGATTCTCCGCAGTCTTGGGCGCGGCATTGTCCTTACTCGCTGATTCCAGAGTCTGTTGGATTTCCTGTTCTTGTTTTTCTTCGATTCGGGGGAAAAGTCGTTCGCCTTTTTGCAGTTCTGTTCCCGGTTTCAAGCCATACCAGTTGGAGATGGAGTCGATCCCTTGATTTTCGGGTCCGCCTTCAACTCCAAGCTGAATCAAAATTTGTTCAGAGGTATGCGGCATGAAAGGGTAGATCAAGACAGCGACAGCGCGCAAGCTCTCTGCCGTATGGTACATGACCGGTGCCAGTTCTTTTTGGCCTTCTTCGGTTTTGAACAGATTCCAGGGTGCCTTGACGTCGATCCATTTATTGCCGGCATCCACCAGTTTCCAAATACGTTCCAAAATTTTATTGTAGGCCAGCTCATCGTAACCCTTGCGAATTTCAGGGAGTGCCGAGGCAAACTCATTTTTTAGAGAATCGCAGTCGGTTGTTTCTCCGGGATCAGGAATCTTGCCGTCGTGATAACGTTTGATCATGCTGACGGTTCGGTTTAGGAGGTTGCCCAGATTGTTGGCCAGGTCGCTGTTGATTCTTCCGATGAGTGCTTTATGAGAGAAGTCGGCATCTTGACCAAAAGGAGCTTCACGTAAAAGAAAATAGCGGATGGAATCCACACCAAACAGATCGATCAATAAATTGGGCTCCACCACATTGCGAAGAGATTTCGACATTTTCTTTCCATCGACCGTCCACCATCCGTGCGCAAAAATTGTGCTTGGCAAGGGCAGGTTCATGGCCTTCAGCATGGTGGACCAATAGACCGCATGCGTTGTCAGAATATCTTTTCCTACGAGATGAAAATCGGCGGGCCAAAATCCGCCGTTTCGCACATCGTCTTGCGAGCCGAGCGCGGAAATATAATTGATCAATGCATCGAACCAAACGTAGGTGACATAGTCCGCATTAAAAGGAAGTGGGATGCCCCAGGACAAACGGGATTTGGGACGAGAGATACACAAATCACCCAATGGTTTTGATAGAAAACCGAGCACCTCATTCTTGCGGGATTCCGGTTGAATGAAGGTGGGGTGGGTGCGAATGTGCTCTGCCAGCCATTCCCCATATTGGCCCATCTTAAAGAAATAATTATGTTCCTGTATTTTATCTACAGAGCGTCCGCATTCCGGGCAGGTTCCATTGACCAGGTCTTTTTCAGTCCAGAAACGCTCGTCTGGCATGCAATACCAACCTTCGTAGGAGTCTTTGTATATTTCACCGCGATTGAACAGATCTTGTAAAATTTCACGGACTATTTTCTTGTGGCGTTCTTCAGTCGTTCGAATGAAGTCGGTGTTGGAAATATTCAAACGTTTCCACAAATCATTGAAGCGCGTGTGCAAACGATCCACATGCACTTGAGGATCGACTTTCAATTCCTGAGCGGCTTGTTGCACCTTTTGTCCGTGTTCGTCCGAACCTGTTAAAAAAGAAACTTCATAGCCGTTCAATCTTTTGTATCGAGCAATGACATCGGCTGCAATTGTAGTGTAGGCGTGACCCAGGTGCGGGACATCGTTGACATAATAAATAGGGGTCGTTACATAAAATTTTTTGCGCTTGTCTTGCATGGAATCCTTTTACTTTTGAAGTTGAACACTTGATTTTAAAGAGGTCGTCAAACAGGTGACATACTTTACAGTTGCGATGAATTCAGCCACAGAGGGAACATCGAATGCTGAAAAGGCCGACTATCCCAAAAGAGTGTGGCCCGATCATTACAAGAGGCTCGCTTGTTCAGCACTGACAGAAAGTTTGATTTCAGTCAGTGTGACAGCCTCGTTCACTGGTTTTTTGAATCCTCCTGCGTTTTGCCAGAATTGGGAATCACAGTGACGTCATCCATAGGATGAGTCAAAATCGATTCATCATCATGGCGGACGATAATCGTTTGACTGAGAATTTCATTTTTGATGATTCGACCCGGTCCCATGGGCGTGTTGACTTTTTTGCCAACCTTGGGCATCTCTTTGGACAGAGTGCGGTAGATCTCATGTTCGTATTGCAGACAGCACATCAATCGACCACAAACGCCCGATATTTTTCCGGGATTCAAAGCCAGACCCTGATCTTTTGCCATTCGGATGGTTACAGGATTAAAATCTTTTAGGAAACGCGAACAACATAATTCTTCACCGCACACACCCACACCGGTGATCGCACGCGCTTCATCACGAACACCCACTTGTCGCATTTCAATTCGAAGTCTGAGAAATCCAGCCAGTTCCTTGATCAACAGGCGAAAATCGACTCGCCCTTCTGCCGTGAAGTAGAAAATGGTTTTTCTGGATTCGAGGTTGTGTACGACCCGGCTCAAGTTCATGGGCAAGTTCAGTTCATCAATTTTTTGCAGACAAAATACTTTAGCCTTCTGCTCTTGGGCAACCTTGCGTTCGTAGGCCTGCATGTCCGAATCGTTAGCCAAACGAATGACACGACCGTATTTGCACTTGGGGTCTTTGCTAAAATTCAAAATTTTATTCGAGGCAATGATTCCGATTTGAGTACCCTCATCAGTTTCGGCCATGACATGATTTCCAACTCGAACTTTAATCGAGCCAGGATCGAACAGGCGAGACTGCTCGCCTCCAAAAAGACGAACTCCCACGATAAAGTGAGGGCGATTTGATTTGTTAGCGATAGATTCCTGCTGTTTCATTTTATTAAGAGGAATAGGAGTGCTTATGCAGCACAAAATTCTATCCAAAGATTTTCCAGGGACAGCTGTGCATTGTAATTGGCATCCAGGTCTTTCTGGGCAACCAAGGTCGCTTTAAACATTTTAACCAGAGAATTTAATTTCTTTTTTTCGGCCAAACTGATCAATTGCGGACGCAAATCAGCATTGGTGATGGTTGCCGACCGGCCACAACTTCGCAATAAAGTAATGTCTCTTAGCAAACGAGCCATCTCTGATAGCAAAGCCTGGACATCTACCGACTGTTTGGCAACCGACTTGCTCCAGCGGATGAAAACATCCATTCGGCTCAAATGAGCCCCTGCAATCAACTCGATCAATTCTTCGCGACGTTCACAGATTTCCAGTAAACTGGGATCCATCGCTTGATCTATTCTGCCACCCGCACGCATGGCCCGTATCTCAATCTCATCGTCATTCGCTTCAAACTCACCCTTGTCCCGATTTCGAATCAATATCCGCCTAGTGTCAGAAGGCGACAACGGCATGAAACGGATAGCCTGACAGCGTGACACCAAAGTGGGCAAAAGCTGATGAGGGTTGGACGCAATCAAAATGAACAAAGTATTTGGCGGCGGTTCTTCCAGAATTTTCAAGAAGGAATTGGACGCCTGAGAATTCATTGTTTCTGCAGAATCAATGATCGCGACCTTGCATTTGCCCTCATAGGGAAGATAGGCCAGCTTTTTTTGAAGTTCGCGCAGAGCTTCTATTTTAATAGTCCCCAAACGAGTAGAAGAAGTGCTCGTTTCAGGTTCTAAAATATAAATATCTGGGTGTATGCCGGAATCTATTTTATTGCAAGACAGACATATACCGCAATTGTCTCCTTGAATGGAAGCCGTGCAATTGAGCGTTTTAGCCAGCTCAAGAGCCATTGGTTTTCGACCCACACTGGTTTCCCCAAAAAACAAGTATGCATGGGCAACTTTATTGTTTAATAGGGCATTTTTTAATATATTTCGGGGCCGCGATTGACCCAGCACACCTTCGAAAGGCATAGGTTAGATTTTCTAATATGTAGCTGTCTGAGGTAATTTCCCAGATCGAACCAAAATAATTGCAAAGCCTGCGACTTTCTGATACAAAGTCGAAGAATAGATCGGTGAAATTAAATTCAACCAAAACATTCCTAATATATCATGGCCGTTAAAGAAAAACCCAAAAAAACCGGGCAACGTAAAAGAAAACCAAAAATCTTGGCTGTCATCAATGACGCTTGTACAGGTTGTGGTGGTTCTCCAATATGTGTGACGGAGTGCCCCGTTGACGACTGTATGTTTGAAGTGGTGAATCCCGACGCTCCTAATTTTATTCGAATCGATGTCGATCCCTTGCTTTGCATCGGTTGCAAAAAATGCACGTCCAAGGGGCCAATGGATACATTTCTTGAGGGGTGTCCCTGGGATGCCATAGATATGATTGGTCTTGAGGAATATGAAGAAAAATTTGGTGAATTGCCTTACTAGTTTGGACTCTATAAAGGTGATAGCTGGGTTTTTGAAATAAAAAATATCCTTCAATTAATTGAAATTCCAGTCAGAAAGCGGTTCGTTATAAAAAATCAAAAAAACAAGCTTGTACAAATTCTCACTCCTGTTGTACTATACCCCCGTTTTTCTCCATCAAACCTTTTAGGTTTCCAAGGTTAAATCCCATGAGCGAAGACAGTGATTTTCGTAAGGGAGTGGGTTTTGCTTTCAGAGTGGGTACAGAGCTTGTCGTTTCAGTTTTTGTAGGGACCTCGATGGGTTATGCGCTGGACTGGTTTTTTGGAACAAAACCCTGGTTGATGGTAGCGGGGCTTCTTTTAGGAGGTGTCGCAGGGGGATTGATGGTGTACAAAGTTGCAACCCATCTTCAGGAAGAAGAAAGTGAAGATAGGGAGAGCTGATCAGGATTTTTTTGTTTGGGAATCATTCATCTGAGTAGATGTTAAATTTTTAACTAATAAAACGCGCCCCATACAGGCAATTAGAAAAGAATTATGGAAAGTCCTCTGCATCATTTTGAGCTTCATCCCCTGGTACATATAAATATTCTAGGGTTGGATTTGTCCATCAACAAAGCGATACTCGCCATGTGGGCAGGAATGGCTGTTGTATTCTTCCTATTCAAGGCCGCAGGCAAGAGAGATAGCTCCCTCGTTCCCGGAAAACTGCAAAGTGTTTTGGAAATAGGAATGGAGTTTATTCGCGGCATGGTGGAGGAATTTATCGGTAAAGAAGAAGGGAAAAAGTACTTCCCTTTTATAGCCACAGTTTTCTTTTTTGTGTTGGCCTGTAATCTGATCGGTCTTGTGCCCGGTTCTTATACAATCACCAGTCAGCTGGTAGTGACGGGTGCGTTCGCGATTTGTATTTTTATAATGACCCTCTTCATTGGTTTTGCCAAGCATGGCGGTCATTTTTTAAGCATACTTGTTCCGCCGGGAGTGCCAAAGATAATGGTTCCCCTGATGGTACCTATTGAAATTATCAGCATGGTTGCACGGCCGATATCTTTGTCTGTCAGGTTGTTCGCCAATATGACAGCAGGGCATACTGTTTTGGCAGTTTTATTTGGCTTGGCCATGTCCGCATCATTGGTGATTGGCTGGATGCCATTTGGATTTACCGTCATCATTAACGGTTTGGAAATCGCCATCGCTTTCATTCAGGCTTACATATTCACCACATTGACCTGCGTGTATATCGGGGATGTGATCAACCTGCATTAATGCGATAGAAATGCTTTGAAGTAAACTTATTAAGATCGATAAAAACAGAAGTTCTTCTATATATTATATATTTTTTGAGGAGATGAAAGAATGGGTCAAGAAGCAGCGGCATTGATTGGAATGGGTTTGTGTGCGGCCGGATTTTTTGGAGCGGCATTGGGAATTGCCTATATTTTTGCAAAAACCATTGAAACGGTAGGGCGACAGCCAAATGCGGAAGCACGTGTTGCCAAGTACTGCTGGATTGGTTTTGCACTCGTCGAAGCTATCGCGCTTTACGCTCTGGTAATTGCTTTTATAATTATGCCCAGCAAATAATGGGAATGCGAGGCTGGAAAGAATATTTCCGGCCTTTCCCCCCTGTTGGAGCCAAATTCTCAGACTTAAGAATGACCTGAGAAAATTTTGTTTGTGTTGTTGTCTCTCATTAAGTAGAGGGGGAGCACAGACGAAATTTTTCCAAAGGGTTTTTCTTAGTAAACTTTTAAAGAGACTATAATGCCTCAATTTGAACAAGTGGGAGTATTTTCCTCCCTTATATTTTGGTCGCTGGTTTCATTTGCAATTCTTTTCGTACTTCTCAAGAAGTATGCGTTTCCTCCTATTCTGGAAGCTTTGGAAGAGCGCGAGTCGAAAATTCGGAATGACATCTCTTCCGCGGAACAACTGCGAGCGGAGGGTCAGAAGATTAAAGCCGAGCTTGAGGCTGAGCTGAAAAAGGCACACGAGAAGGCGAATACGATTGTCCAGTTGGCGCACGATGAAGCCAAGAAAAATCAGGACAAGTTGTTGCAGGAGACTCAGGCCAAGATCAAACAAATGCAACAAGAAGCGGAGTACGAAATTCAAAGTTCCCGCAATAAATTGTTCAACGATATTCGCAATTATGCGGCTGAGTTGACCGTGGCCTCTGTAGAGAAGTTTCTGAGAAAAAGACTGGATGATCAGACCAGTCAAGAATTGATCAACGAGTCCATCGATGAAGTGATTCGATCGATGGAACAGAGTGCCAATTGAAGGTCCATTAGGGTCGTCGGAAACAAACTATGCTAAGAAACGCAATTGGAAAACGATACGCAGATGCTTTGTCCAAGAGTATCACGGACGCAAGGAATCTGGACGGTGTGCTGTGGAGTCTTCAAAGTTTTTGTTCTGCATTTGAAGCTCAACCTGACCTGGTTCGATTCTTTGCGCATCCCGGAATTCCTCAGGAAAATAAAGCGCAGATGGTCCAAACGCTTTGCGACCAGCTGAAAGCTGGGGATGCCGTACGGAGTATGATTCTCTTGTTGACGGAACGGAAAAAGATTTTGTTTCTCCGTTCTATAGCGAACTATTTTGAAAAAGTGTCTGATGAGAGATTGAACCAAGTACGTGTCACCGTATCTGCTACACGAGAGTTGGCGAATGACCAGGTAAACCACCTGCGCGATGCACTAGGTCGAATCCTGAATAAAAAAATAATCATTGAAACCCGCGTGGACAATACGCTGATTGGTGGAGTGACGCTACAAGTAGGTGATACCGTCGCAGATGCCAGTATTCGCAATCGTTTGTCCATTCTGAAACAAGCTATCGAGAAAGAGGAGGTCGTTTAAGTGAATTTGCGAGCCGATGAAATAAGCTCCCTGATCCAGAAACAGATTGAGGGATTCGACACAAGTATCGAGCTGAAAGAAACCGGCAGGGTAATTTCCGTCGGTGACGGAATCGCGCGAATCTATGGTCTTGAAAATGCCATGCTCAGCGAACTGCTTGAATTTCCCGGCGGGCTTGTGGGTATGGTTTTGAACCTTGAAGAAGACAATGTGGGTGCTGTTCTTCTGGGTTTTGACGACAAGGTTAAAGAGGGCGATGAAGTCAAACGCACAGGACGTATCATGGAAGTTCCTGTAGGCCCTGAACTGGTGGGACGCGTTGTAAACTCCCTCGGTGAACCCATTGACGAAAAAGGTCCGGTTAAGGCCGAGCGTTTTGGTCCTATAGAAAGAATTGCTCCCGGCGTTACGGCTCGAAAATCCGTTCACGAGCCCATGCAGACCGGTATTAAAGCAATCGACGGTATGATTCCCATCGGACGTGGTCAGCGTGAGTTGATCATTGGTGACCGCCAGACTGGTAAAACCGCAGTAGCGATTGATACTATCCTCAATCAAAAAGGCCAAAACGTTATTTGTATTTATGTTGCGGTCGGACAGAAACGTTCCACGGTCGCACGCGTTGTGAAAACTCTGGAAGAGCACGATGCGATGAAGTATACGATTGTCGTTTCAGCAACGGCCAGTGAGCCTGCGCCTTTGCAATTCATCGCACCTTATGCTGGATGCGCGATGGGTGAATATTTTCGCGATAACGGGCAACACTGTCTCATCGTTTACGATGATCTATCAAAACAAGCCGCCGCATATCGCCAGTTGTCACTCCTTTTGAGACGCCCGCCAGGACGAGAAGCGTATCCCGGTGACGTTTTCTATGTTCACTCACGATTGCTCGAACGAGCCGCCAAGTTGAACGATGATTTAGGTGCCGGTTCACTCACGGCATTGCCGATCATCGAAACACAGGCTGGCGACGTATCCGCTTACATCCCGACAAACGTTATTTCTATTACAGACGGGCAAATTTATCTTGAGACAGACTTGTTCTTCTCCGGTGTACGTCCCGCGATCAACGTCGGTCTGTCCGTATCCCGAGTCGGTGGTGCGGCGCAAACCAAAGGCATGAAACAAGTTGCTGGTAAGTTGCGTCTGGATCTTGCGCAATACCGCGAAATGGCGGCATTTGCACAGTTCGGAAGTGACCTTGATGCGGCAACACAAAGCCAGTTAGCACGCGGGGAACGCCTCGTTGAACTTTTGAAACAGGATCAATATCGTCCTCTTAAGACCACCCATCAGGTTATTTCCATTTTTATGGGTGTTCGTGGTTTGCTGGACGATGTTGAGACATCGAAGATCAAGAAATTTGAAAGTGGGTTTCTGAACTTCATGGAAGAAAAATACGTAGACGTTATTGAGACGATTGAAAAGCAGAAGAAACTTGACGATGATATTGAGGCCAAACTAAAAGCCGCAATCGAAGAGTACAAAGGTCTTTTTGAGTAAATCGTATAACGTTCAGGCATTCGCTCCAGAAGTCCGGGTGAGTGCAAGTCAAAAATCATAACGACAGTACTTTAAAAGCCAATCCATGCCCAATCTTAAAGACATTCGGCGCCGTATTAAAAGCGTCAAGAATACTCAGCAGATCACCAAAGCGATGAAACTGGTGGCGGCATCCAAACTGAGGAAAGCTCAGACCGCCATAATGGGTGCCAGGCCCTATGCCGTCAAAATGATGGAAACATTGAGTCATCTTGCCGCCCGATGTAATTACGACCTGCATCCGCTACTTGATAATCGTGAAGGTGATAAAAGACTTTATCTGGTGATCACCGCCGATAAAGGTCTCTGCGGTGGGTTCAATGGAAATATTATCCGTCGAACAGCGAAGGAAATCGGCAACAGAAGTAAGGCCGATTCGCTCATTCTTGCAGGCAAGAAAGGTCACGATTTTTTCAAATCTCAGGATTGCGATATCACAAAGCAATTTATTGGTTGGACAAAAGGTTTCAATTACGATCTTGCCGCTCAAATTGGTGACGAATTAGCGGAAGCATTCACTAATAAAACTGCTGACCAGGTATTTATTGTCTATAACGAATTCAAATCCGTCATGCAACAGGACGTAGTGGTTGAAAGACTTCTGCCAATTGTTCCTGAAAGCGGTGATGAAAATGGACAGACAATAGATTACATATATGAGCCTGAAGAAGAAGAGATGCTTGACGCACTTCTCAAGCGATACATGCGAGTGCAGGTGTATCGGGCTTTTCTCGAAACTTCCGCTGGAGAGCACGGGGCACGCATGACGGCTATGGACAGTGCTTCTCGAAATGCTGGCGAGATGATAGGTGCCTTGACATTGACCTACAACCAGGCGCGGCAAGCATACATCACTAAAGAATTGATCGAAATCGTAAACGGGGCAGAAGCTTTAAAAGCCTGACAAATTTTTTCATATAAGACAATCGGAGGAAGCGATAGAATGAACACCGGTAAAATTGTGCAAGTCATGGGTCCCGTGGTGGACGTTAGCTTTGAAGGCGGTGTGTTGCCTGCGTTGTACAACGCGCTCAAAGTCAAAATGCCCAATTCAGATAAAGAAAATGATTTTATGGTTCTGGAAGTTGCTCAACATTTGGGCGATAACGCAGTTCGCGCTGTATCCATGCATCCGACCGATGGCTTGGTGCGCGGGACAGAAGCTGTAGACACCGGTGCTCCTATTTCTGTGCCTGTTGGTGAGAAGGTTCTCGGACGTATTCTCAATGTAGTGGGTGAGCCCGTTGACCAAAAGGGCGACGTCGGAGCCGAAATCAAGTGGGGGATTCATCGTGATGCACCTTCTTTCGCAGATCAGGATACCAGTGCCGAGATGCTTGAAACAGGCATCAAGGTCATCGACTTGCTCGAACCTTATTTAAAGGGTGGAAAAACTGGATTGTTCGGTGGTGCTGGCGTAGGAAAGACCGTTCTCATCATGGAACTCATTCGTAACATCGGTGCCGAACATGGCGGTTACTCCGTATTTGCAGGCGTGGGTGAGCGTACTCGTGAAGGTAACGATCTCTATCACGAAATGGTGGAGTCCAACGTTATCGATAAAACGGCTTTGATCTACGGACAGATGACAGAACCTCCCGGGGCTAGAATGCGCGTAGGTTTGACAGGTCTTACCATCGCTGAGTATTTCCGCGATGTAGGTGGAAAAGACGTACTTCTTTTCATTGACAATATCTTCCGTTTTTCGCAAGCAGGATCCGAAGTTTCGGCTCTTCTCGGGCGAATTCCTTCCGCCGTAGGTTACCAACCCACGCTGGCAACTGAAATGGGTAACTTGCAGGAACGCATCACATCAACGAAAAAAGGTTCCATCACCTCCGTTCAGGCTGTTTACGTACCCGCTGACGACTTGACTGACCCGGCACCTGCAACAACGTTTGCGCATCTCGATGCAACAACCGTTCTCAATCGTCGAATTTCAGAGTTGGGTATTTATCCCGCAGTGGATCCACTGGATTCAACTTCCCGAATTCTGGATCCGCAAATTCTGGGTGAAGAACATTATAATACTGCTCGCGGTATTCAACGCGTACTGCAACGTTATAAAGATTTACAAGACATCATCGCTATTTTAGGTATGGAAGAATTGTCTGAAGATGATAAACAAGTGGTGTTCCGAGCACGTAAAATTCAGAAATTCCTTTCACAACCCTTCTTTGTTGCAGAAGTATTCACCGGATCTCCTGGAAAATACGTCAAAGTCAAAGATACCATCGCAGGATTCAAGGAAATTCTTGAAGGCCGCGTAGATCATCTTTCCGAGCAAGCCTTCTACATGGTCGGTAATTTGGATGAGGCACTTGCTAAACAAAAAGAACTCGATAAGAAATCTTCGAAATAATGGCTGACTTACTACAACTGAGTATCGTAACGCCGGAAAAACTCATCGTCGCAGACGATGCGGAACAAGTGAATATTCCCGGCACCGAAGGTGATTTGGGCATCCTGTTCGACCATGCTCCAATTTTGACCACCATGCGCGCGGGTACACTCTCCTATCAAAAGGGAGATGAAACCTACTCAATGGTAGTCAGTGGGGGATACGCAGAGGTGACTGAAAATCGCGTAATTATCCTAGCGGAAACAGCAGAATTCAGACCCGAGATTGATGCCGAACGCGCTCGTGCCGCACGCAAAAGAGCGGAAGAGACTTTGAGTCGAACGGATCTCAATCACGAGGAGTTTGAAAAAGCACAGAAGAAGTTGTTTCGAGCCATCGCACGGCTTGAAGAATCCGAAGACTGATACCCATCATGCCCTGGATCGCACTCGGCGCAACTTTTGGTGGACTGAGTGTGATGCTGGGTGCTTTTGGGGCTCATTCTCTGAAAGCCATCCTCACAGAAAAAAAACTCGCAGTTTTTCAAACCGCAACGCATTACCTCGGCTATCACGCCTTGGCACTCATCTTACTGGGCATTGTCTGCCTGATAATCGGCGCACCTGACAACAAAGCTCTCAAAAAATCGGGCATCTTTTTTACCGCTGGGATTGTCCTGTTTTGTGGCAGTCTGTATGGCCTCACTTTTGATGGACCCCGATTCCTCGGTCCCATCACCCCACTTGGTGGCCTCTCTTTCATGATCGGATGGTTCACTTTCGCATGGACTATGTACAAACGGGCCAAGCAGACCTAGCCTGCCCGGCGAAGCCGCCGGAGGCCATTGAACTATTCCAAAGATCCGTTCCTTAATACGCATGATTTTTATATGGACTCCGCTCCGGCGGGTGTGTCCAGAAAAACAGTCCACCGTGCATGGTAAAACTCCCGTCAAATGAAATGGTTTTTGTTTTTTAGAGCGATGTTCTGTTATCTCTCTGATCTTGCTAAGCGGATCCAAACTAGATAGAATAAAGTCTCACTCAATCGAGGCGATCTCCCCATGTACAAACAAATCATAAAATCTAAAATTAATTTATTCTGTTTGATATCTGCTCTTATTCTGGCAGGGTCGGGCTCTACCCTTTTAGCACAGGAAGATTCTGGTAATACCAATCGGCAGGCGACGGTCAACGTCAGTCCAGAGCATTTCCCGATTGCAGGTGTATGGAACAATCTGGGATTGGAATTGTATTCTAAAGGCGAATACGACAAGGCCATCAGCTATTTCGAAAACGCTTTGGCGAATGACCTCAAGACCTTTGGTCCCGAACATCCTCAAATTGCGATTTACTGGAACAGTCTCGGATTAGCGTGGTCTGCGAAAGGTGAATACGACACAGCCATCAGTTATTTCAGAAAGGCACTGGCGAGCGGTCTCAAGACCTTTGGTCCCGATCATCATTTCGTGGCGACTTCCTGGAACAATTTGGGAGAAGCGTGGAGGGCAAAAGGGGATTACGACAAGGCCATCGGTTATTACAAAAATGCTCTGGATAGCGACCTCAGGTCCTTAGTTCCCGAAAATTCCCAAGTTGCGACGTATTGGAACAATTTGGGATTGGCATGGAATGCTAAAGGCGAATACGACAAAGCCATTGGCTATTACGAGAGAGCATTGGCTAGCAGTCTCAAGACCTTCGGTCCGGAAAATCCTCAAGTTGCTACGTATTGGAATAATTTGGGAGAAGTGTGGCGGGCAAAAGGGGAATACGACAAGGCCATCGGCTATTACGAGAAAGCACTGGCGAGCGACCTCAAGACCTTTGGTCCCGAACATCCAAATGTAGCGACTCGTTGGAACAATTTGGGAGGAGCGTGGAATTCGAAAGGCGAATTCGACAAGGCTATCGGCTATTACGAAAAAGCACTGGCAAGCGACCTCAAGACCTTTGGACCCAAACATCCGAATGTGGCGATTCGTTGGAACAATTTGGGAGAAGTCTGGAGAGCAAAAGGGGAGTACGACAAGGCCATCGTCTATTACGAGAAAGCACTGGCGAGCGACCTCAAGACCTTCGGTCCCGAACATCCGCAAGTTGCGACGTATTGGAACAATCTCGGAGGGGCGTGGAAAGCGAAGGGCAAATATGACAAAGCCATCGACTACTACGAAAAAGCACTGGTGAGTGATCTGAAGACCTTTGGTCCCGAACATTCTGGAATTGCGCGGTATTGGAATAATCTGGGAGAAGTGTGGAAAGCCAAAGGGGATTACGACAAGGCCATCGGCTATTTTGAAAAAGCAGTGGCGAGCGATCTCAAGAACTTCGGTCCCGGGCAATCCAAGGTAGCGACCTATTGGAACAATTTGGGAGAAGTGTGGCGGGCAAAAGGGGATTACGATAAGGCCATCGGCTATTACGAGAAAGCGTTGGCGAGCGATCTCAAGTCCTTCGGTCCCGAGCATCCTGGAATTGCGACGTATTGGAACAATCTGGGAGTGGCTTGGAAGTCGAAAGGAGAATACGATAAGGCTATTGGCTATTACGAAAAAGCACTGGCGAGCGATCTCAAGACCTTCGGTCCAGAATATTCTGGGATTGCGACGTATTGGAACAATTTGGGATTGGCGTGGAATTCAAAAGGCGAATACGACAAGGCCATCGGCTATTACGAGAAAGCGTTAGCGAGTGATCTCAAGACCTTCGGTCCAGACCATCCAAATGTAGCGACTCGTTGGAACAATCTGGGATTGGCGTGGAATTCTAAAGGTGAATACGATAAGGCCATCAGCTATTTCGAAAAAGCACTGGCGAGCGACCTCAAGACCTTTGGTCCCGCACATCCAAACGTAGCGACTCGTTGGAACAATTTGGGCGGAGCCTGGCATTCTAAAGGCGAATTTGACAAGGCCGTTGGTTATTACGAGAAAGCGTTGGCGAGCGATCTCAAGACCTATGGTTCCGATCATCCTGATGTGGCAAGAGATTGGAATAATCTGGGATCGGGATATTATAATAAAAAGGATCATGCCAAAGCGTTGCAATATTTTGAAAAGGCTCGGTCGATTTTTGACAAGGCTGGCTTGGTGTATCGAGTGAAGACGGTAGACCAATGGATTGCAGATACTAAAAAGGCAATGAGTTCGCGGTAGACGCGCGGACAGTTTGCCAGGGCAATTTGTATCCCTTAAAAAACGGATTATTAGGTCGATGCTTCCGTGCAAAGACAATTCAGGAGAAGTTGTCTTTCATGAGTTTGGACTACAGAGATCCTTCGCTTTGTTCAGGATGATGTTTGGATGAGGTTTAGGTTTTCATGCAAACGCCCGTCGGAGCGGAGTCCGTATAGAGCGTGCCGATTTTTAGAAAATCGGATTGTTAACAGTTCATTTTACCGTAGCTTTATATTAAGAGGTCAAATCTTGATTTTTTATAAATCAGGATGCGCTATATGCTCTTGGGTTGGAGGTTGCTGATTCTTCTTTTGTAAACCAGTGCGAGTCCGGTTGCGAACAGGATCATGGCGATTAGATGCGGCCAGTGCTGGTGCAGGTCGAATATAGGATTGAAATAGACACTGCTTTGGATTTCGCTGGTGTAATGTTTTAAAAATTCTCCGTATTCGAGCAGGAGATGGATGGGATAATAGCCAGTGAGCGAGCGGAAGCTTTGAGTGTGCTGGACACCGGTTTCGAAATAAACATTTTCGCCGCCATGCAGGGTGAAGGTCATCATGCCCGGAAATTTATCGGCCTGCAATCCAGGTGGCAGGATGAGCATGAGCCGGACGTTTTTTAGAGAATTGGATTGGTTGTTCAGGTGAATTTTTAACTTAGAGATTTCACCCTCCTGCACGAATTCCATGTTGCCGCCGACAACGGACTCGACGGGTTCTTTGTGATGGAACGATCCGGTATAGGTTTGCAGGATGGATTCTTTTTGTTTTGGCTCGGTCTGGTAGTGGAGCAGGACGACCAGTGGGTAACGCCCTGAGAGGACTACCGGGGGATGACGGTCGTTGTCGATGGTTACCGACTCGCCGGGTTGCATTTGCTCGATCCTGTTTCCCATTTCCATGCTGTGATGAAAGTGGAACATGGGATGGATGGAATAGAGCGGATGCCCAGAGATATTTTTAAGATGCAGAGTGATGTGTACTTTCCCGCTCAGTGATACTTGCGTTTCTGTGGTCACGTTGAGTCGATCTTCTGCACTTGCGGTAACAGCGGACAGGGCAAAGAGGAGTAGCAGGAACCCTATGCTGAAATACTTTCGAATTTGCTGGCGTGTGTTCATGGCTTTGCCTTGTCTTTTTTTTCTGGAGTGAGAGGCAGGGTGATGGTGAAGGTGACTCCTTTCCCGCGTCCTTCACTGAAGGCGTTGATTTTGCCTTTATGTTTTTTTACGATTTCGCGGGAGATGAAGAGTCCAAGTCCGGCTCCTTCTATATTTTGTGTGTCTTTCTCTTGCACGCGATAGAATTTTTTGAAAATTTTATTGATCTCTTTTTTACTGAGTCCAACGCCTTCGTCGGTGAATTCGATGTAGCAGAATTTTTTGTCGCTGAACAGTCGTACCGTGAAAGATGAATTCGTTGAAGAATAACGTAGAGCATTTCCAATGAGATTGTTGAACACCATGCGCATCGCCCGTTTGTCCAGTTGAAGCGTAGGAGTGCTGTCGACCTGAAAACTTACCTTGAAGTGGCGATCGTCGAATTGTCTTTGGTAGCGATTGAGTACGTCGCTTAAGAATTCGTGAATGGAAATCGGCTCGAACTGGAACTGCATGCTTTTGGCATCGGTTCGGCTGGATTGCAGGATGTTGTCTATCAGTCCCGAAAGGCGTTCAGTATCGGCCAGCATCATTTCCACAAATTCGCGGGCGTCTTGTTCGGTGACTTTTCGATACTTCATCGTTTCCAGATACAGTTGCAGAGAAGCCAGTGGAGATTTCAACTCGTGGGAAACGCTGGAAACAAAGTTGCTGTGCAGGCGGTTGAGCCGGGTTTGTTTGGTCCAGTAGACGAAGATGACGTAGACACCGGCGAGTATGATGAGCATCAAAAAACAGCCTTCCGCCAGAATGACCCAGTCCCAGTTAGTGTCCATCAGCAGTTCAGGCTTCAGCTTTTCGGCGAACTCCATGACCTTCTGGCTGTTGCGAACATACCAGTAGATCCAGATCCCCATGAGTATGATCCAGGCGATCTGTACCCCGACAAAAACAAAAATAGGGTGAAATAATGCTCGCAATCGGTTCAAGAAAAGTCTCCTGAGTTTCGTGAATAAATCATGAGGATGGCGATGGAACAATCCTTCAATTCAATATTTTACAATGAGAAGGTCTCAATTAAAATTATACAGCGAAAAGCTGATTTATGGTCTGCAATTTAATATTACAAAACTTTTACAATCATTCAGGCAAAGCTTCTTTACAATGGGGTTGTATTAGAAACAATTTTATCACCTATTTCCAATGCGAGGATAAGATGCCGCAAATGAAATCACTCAAACCAGTACCCACGTTCAATAAACCAGTTGCGGGATTTTTTATTTTCCTCCACGTTATGGCGATTCCAGCTTTCCTCCCTTTTGGTTTTTCCTGGAGTGCTGTGGCAGTCATGCTTTTTCTCTATTGGCTCACGGCTTCCATTGGTATCTGCCTTGGGTATCACAGGCTTCTCACGCATCGTAGTTTTGAGACACCAAAGTGGCTGACCTACATCATTGCATTTTGTGGAGCCTTGGCTTGCCAGAATGGACCCATCAAATGGGTTGGACAACATCGCATGCATCACGCCAGCTCTGACACGGACGACGATCCACACAATGCTCGAAAAGGATTTTTCTGGTCCCATTTGGGATGGATGCTTTACACGCACCCGGTGATTGATAATGAAGAGATCATCCATACTTATACAAAAGATATTTGTGACGATAAATTTTATCAGTTTCTCGATGCTCATTTCATAAAGGTCCAAGTTGCTTTTGGTTTGATGCTTTTGGCGATCGGTGGCCTGCCTTGGGTTTTCTGGGGTGTGTTTGTTAGAATCTGTCTGGTTTACCATGTGACTTGGTTCGTCAATAGCGCATCACATATGTTTGGTTATGTGAATGTAAAATTAAAGCAGGATCTTTCTACCAATTGCTGGTGGGTGGGTCTTCTCGCCTGGGGCGAGGGTTGGCACAACAACCATCATGCATTCCCGACTTCGGCACGACATGGTTTGAGACCTTGGGAAATTGATATGACCTGGTACTCTATCTGCGTGTTGCGGATGCTGGGACTGGCAAAGCGGATAAAGGTTGCCAAGTTGACACCGTTACCTAAGGAAGAGGCGCAACCGGTTTTGTTCAGTGGTGAGATCATCCGACAAGCGGCTTGAAATAATCAGAGACTTTATTCAAAAGCCCCACCGGAAAAATCCGGCGGGGCTTTTTTTATTGCACAAATTTTGTGAAAACCCATTCTAAATTGACGCGCTATCATTTTTTTAAGTATAATTAATGAACCCTGCGGGCGATTTTTATATCTAAATAGGTATAGACCCGGTATTACGGGGAAACGCTTATTCTATCAAACAGTCGGTTCAGGAGGAATGTATGTCGGTCGTTACTAATTTTGTGAAAATTACGCCCAAGGCCTGTGAAGAAGTCAAGAGGCTGGTTGCGGCTGAAGGTAAGCCGGGAATTGGCCTGCGTCTTGGTGTGAAGGGTGGAGGATGTTCCGGATTGTCTTATGATCTTCAGTTCACGCCTAAGGAAGCGAAGGATACGGTGGTTGAAGAAGAAGGATTTCAGGTTTTTATGGACCCTAAGTCGATGATTTATTTGAAGGGAATGCAGTTGGATTTCCAAGACGGCTTGCAAGGGAAAGGCTTTGTATTTTCAAATCCAAATGCGACTTCAACCTGCGGATGTGGGGAATCTTTTTCCATTGCCTAAAAAATTGTTTCTTTCCGATCATTTTCCAATCGTGCTCCGAGGTTTATAAGGGAAATGAACTCCACAACAGGAAACACAACGTCAACGTTAGAGACTTCTGTGCTTGAGGAATACCTTCAGGTCAGAAAGAATTGTGGACGTTTCCAGCTATCCGACTATCAATTGTTTGGCATCACAGGTGCGGATGTGTTCTCTTTCCTGCAGACACAGACGACCAATGATGTCCATCTACTGAAAGACGGGCAGGGACAGGACAGTGCGATTGTCGACCGCAAAGGTCGGCTGATCGCTTCCTTCTCTATCTACAGAGAATCGGCGAGTGCGGCCTGGATTTTTGTGGAAGTTGTTCAAGCGGATAAATTGAAAAGTCATCTTGAAACCTATATCTTTCGGGAAGACGTTACGATTGGCTCCCCTCAGCATACGCTTCAGGCTTTGCAAGGCCCTAAAAGTCTGTTGATTTTAAATCAGATCATTCCAAACGCACAGATTCCGGAGAAATACAATTCGATTTGCGTGCAAAGCGACAACGTTGTTTTGATCCAAAAAAGTCTTACAGGCGAAGAGGGCTATCTGATTGGTTTGCCCTGTGGCGATGTTAAATCGGATGAACTTCTTTCAGCGATGGAGACGATTTGCCCGGAAAGCATTGCGGCACCGGCGCGGGAAATCTTGCGCGTTGAGGCGGGCATTCCCCTGTATGGAAAAGATATGACCGCGAAGAATGTTCTTCCGGAAACCGGTTTGGAGCACACATCGGTCAGTTACAATAAAGGGTGTTACATTGGGCAGGAAATCATTGCCCGTATCAAGACTTATGGTGCGCCCAATTTCTCCTTGATGGGACTCTTGTTTTTGAACTCGTTTAGCCCTTTGTCAGAAACCGATGTTTTGTTGGACGAAAAAAAGATTGGGTTGATCAAGAGCGTTGTTTATTCTCCGGCTTTGGAAAACTACATTGCACTGGCTTATTTGCACAAGGATTGGCGCAGTCCCGATGTCGAACTGAATGTGACGATCAACGGGGAAGCTGTCAAAGTCAAGACCTGTCTCCTGCCTTTTTATCAACTTCAGACCCGGTCGGATCGATCTGGAAAACTTTTAGAAGAGGCTTTAGAAATATACCGGACTGAAGAAAATCTAGACCGACCCATCGAAATATTGCGCGAAGCCATTGCAATGGACCCCAAGCATGCCGCCGCTTACGAGGCACTGGGAGTTTTCCTTTCCCGTCAAAATAAACTCGACGAGGCCATTGCACTGATGAAAAGACTCGTTGAGATCGATCCTCAAGAGATCATGGCGCATACTAATTTGTCCGTGTATTACATGCAACAAGGTCGAATCGAAGATGCAGAGTTTGAGAAAGGTGAAGCGACGGCTATTCAATTCGAAAAAGTCATGGCGCAAAAAATGTCGGAGCGAGCCAAAGCCAAAGACGAAGAAAAAGACAAGTTGGAGAGAGCGCGGAAAATTGCCATGTTCAAGGAAGTACTGGAAATAGATCCTGTCGATGCGGTTGCGAATTTCGGTCTGGGCTCGATTTTTCACGAGACGAAAGAATACGAACAGGCTCTGGCCCCTCTGCAAACCGTTGTGCGAGAGAATAAAGATTACTCCGCGGCCTATTTGTTACTGGGCAAGACTCAGGAACAACTCAGCCGGCTTTCAGACGCTGAAAAAACTTATCGCGATGGAATCGCTGTTGCATCGAAGAAAGGCGACCTCATGCCGCTGAAAGAGATGCAAACCCGCCTGCACGCCCTTACCACCAAATCTAAAAGCACTTCATCGGTCTGATCCCAAGCCTGAATTCTGGAGCTTGCAGGGATATGAATTCAAAGCAATTTTTGTGTGTCAAAGAGAACAACCACAGGCTGCGGAAGGTGGACAGGATCGTGGGTTTTTTTCTTTACGATCGTCTTGGCGAATCGATAGGGAAAATTGAATCTTTGCTGGTTTCTAACGCAACCCATCACGCCGAATATGTGATTGTGAACCTGGGCGGATTTCTCAGAATTGCCGGAAAAAGCATTTTGATTCCGTTGACGATCTGCGAAGTGGAAGATATGGGCAAAGTCACATTATCCCTGACTCAGGAATCGTTGAAAGATGCCCCGGCACCGCACGACCCAGAAAACCCCACATCCATGGAAGTGGAATTGGCGCGCGAATATTTTGGAATCGAGTGATTTCTTAGAATTCTGCTGGCAGTTAAAGTGGCAGGGGACTCGAAGAAATATATATCCTTTATTTACAAGACACGTTGGACTCTCTCAACCTCAGCTTAAGATATTGCTTTTGTGGTGAAAAATTGCAAAACTGCTCCCAACAGGATTGAGTTCAGAGTATTTGATTAACTAAATTTCGGGGGATAGCTATAGATTTGGGTACTGTGCCTAAAATATCGGTTGTCGTGCTTGCTTACCGAAGTGCCGAAACTATCCGGGAATTTGTTGATCAATTGATTGGGTCGCTGGAGGGTTGTGAGCCGGATTGGGAAATCATTTTGGTTGGCAATTATCTTAAAGGCCAAGACGATCGCACCCCTGAAGTGGTTCGCAGTATTGCTGAAAACAATGAAAAAATTGTCGCCATCACCCAGGAAAAAGAGGGGATGATGGGCTGGGACATGAAAACAGGTTTGGCCGCGGCAAGAGGGGAAACGATTGCGGTCATTGACGGCGATGGTCAGATGCCATATGAAGATGTTGTCCGAGTCTATCGAAAGATGAAGGAAGATCAATGTGATCTGGCAAAAACCTTCCGAGTGCGGCGTGATGATGGCGTGTATCGGAAAATTCTTTCACAGACCTACAATTTTATTTTCAAGTTATTGTTTCCAGGCCTGCGTTGCGGAGACATGAATTCGAAGCCGAAAATAATGACACGTGCCGTCTATCAACGGATGGATTTGAGATCCAATGGCTGGTTCATTGATGCGGAAATAATGATTCAGGCCCGTCGTTTCAAGTTGGCCATTGCGGAAATCCCGACCAGTTTCCAGCGCATTGATTATCGACCTTCCTTTATCAAACCCTTGGTCACACTGGATTTTTTAGCAAACTTACTGTGGAGTCGGATCACTGAATGTCAATGGTGGTTCAAACCTTAGCAGTTGTTAAAAGGCTAGTTGTATCTTATAATCAGTGTTGTTTTTTCTAAAGATATCCTCTCTGCATAATGTACAGGAAATGAATAGTTGTGACTTCTTAATATCCTGTTTGTAGACGGTATATTTCAATGAATGAAATTTGATTCATTTCCAGTTGCATTCTTGGGGGTGAATATCTAGTAACTCGATAAAGGTTTTGAATTTGAACTCCACGGATTGGGCAAAAAAAATCCGACATATTATTCTAGAACAATCGAAACGGGCTCATGTTGGTCACATTGGTTCCGCTTTGAGCATAGCTGATATTATTGCTGTTCTGTATAGCCACATTTTAAACATACCTTCCCCCGAAGACTCGGAAAGAGATCGTTTCGTTCTTTCTAAAGGGCACGCGGCTTTGGCCCTGTATGCGGCTTTCCATCTAAAAGGCTGGTTGACTCAGGAAGAATTGAATACATACTGCGCTGACGACAGTCGTCTTGGGGTTCACCCTGAATATGGATTAAGAGGTGTGGATTTTGCTACAGGTTCACTGGGGCATGGTCTTTCAATGGCGGCTGGAGCTGCTTTAGCGGCAAAGTTAAAAAAATCTTCTCGATGTGTGTATGTTTTAGTGAGTGATGCCGAATTGAATGAGGGATCCTTTTGGGAGGCTGTTATGTTTGCGGCTCACCATCAGTTGTCCAATTTGGTTGTTGTTATCGATGATAATGGTCAACAGGCTTTGGGTTTTACGCGCGAAGTGTTGGATTTGACAGCTCTTCCTGAAAGGTTCAAGGCTTTTGGTTGGCAGGTGCAAACCATTGATGGGCACAATCATAGTGAATTAGAGGGAGCTTTGTCGGGCATTGACTCTTTAAGCGGAAAACCTCATATGCTAATCGCCAAGACCACTCTGGGCAAAGGCGTATCATATATGGAGCGTACGATCAAATGGCATTATTGGCCGATGTCAGATGAAGAGTACAGTCTGGCTCTAAAAGAAATTGGAATAGAAGTATGAGAGGTGTCGTAATAGGGACATTGACTGAACTGGCTGAGCAAGACCCTCGGATCGTATTGTTAACGGCGGATCTGGGATATTGCGTGTTGGAACAGTTTGCCGACAGGGTTCCTGGTCAGTTTTTTAATGTGGGGGTTTCAGAGCAGAATATGTTGGGTCTTGCGACGGGTCTTGCGGAATCTGGCTTCATTCCTTTTGTCTATTCCATCGTAAATTTTGCCGCCTTGAGACCTTACGAATTTATTCGTAATGGGCCCGTGTTGCATCAATTGCCGGTGCGTATTCTTGCAATAGGCGGCGGTTTTGAATATGGTCATGCTGGCCCCACTCATCATGGCTTGGAGGATATTGGGGTGATGCGAGTGCAACCCGGTCTGACAGTGATAGCTCCTGCGGACGCTCAACAAGCAAAATCGGCACTCAAGGCGTCGTATCACCTTCCAGGTCCCGTTTACTTTCGATTGGGAAAAGACGATAAGACGGTGTTGCCTGGATTAGAGGGGAAATTTGATCTTGGCAAAGCGCAGGAGATTAGAAAAGGGAATGATCTTTTGATGGTGACGATGGGCAGTATTGCTCCCTCGGCATTGGAAGCCATAAATACCTTGTCTGAAAAAGGAATTTCGTGTGGACTCATGGTGGTATCTTGTTTGTCCCCAGCACCTAAGGACGATTTGGTTGAGATCTTGGCCCGATACCCTCTGGTGCTAACCGTGGAGGCTCATTATATCGTCGGAGGAGTGGGTTCTCTGGTTTCCGAAATAATCGCAGAGGAAGGGATTTCCTGTAAAGTTTTTCGATGCGGGGTCCGATCTACTCCTAATGGAATAACGGGAAGTGAAAAATTTCTAAATGATGTGAACGGCTTGTCGTCCGAAAAGTTGGTTGCTACAGCACTTCAAGCATTGGGGTCCTTCTGATTTTATTTTCAAACACATTTTAGCGCAATGACTATGAGTCTAAGCGAAGAAATTAGAGCTATTCCCGGACCCATTCTTGTGTTGGGTTCGAGTGGATTTGTTGGCGGCAATTTATTGCGGATGTTACTCAAGCATCGCGAAGATGTTGTTGGAACTTCCAGAACCTATGCGTCTTGGCGTTTGGAGGGAGTCCCCGAAAAAAATATAAGGGTCATGGATTTACTGGTTCCCTCGAACCTTATTAAGGTTTTGGATAGTGTTCAGCCCAAAACTGTATTCAATTGTATCGCCTATGGAGCGTATTCTTTTGAAAAGAATTACCAACTCATCCATGATACCAACTTTAATCTGACTGTTAAGCTTCTGGAAGAATTGCAGGCTCGAGGCGTTCGCCGTTATATTCACGCCGGGAGTTCCTCTGAGTATGGGGATCATGCCACAGCACCAAAAGAAGATGTACTTCTGACTCCGAACAGCCATTACGCAGTATCAAAATCTGCAGTTTCCTATTTGCTTTATTATTTTGGAAAATCGCTTCGCTTTCCGTGTGCCAACCTCAGGCTTTATTCAGTTTATGGTCCTTTGGAAGATTCATCTCGTTTGATTCCCGTAGTGGTGTCCAAAGGATTGAGTAAAGAATATCCCCCTTTTGTGGATCCAAATGTTTCCCGGGATTTTGTTTATGTGGAAGACGCTTGTCGGGCTTTCATTAAAGCGGCCAATAATTTGAAAGAAGAAAATTATGGAGAATCATTCAATATTGGCACGGGACAGGCTACAACTATTGCTCAGATAGCTCAAATCGCCAAGGAAGTATTTGGTATTGAAACCGATGCTAAATTTTCTTCCATGCCCAATAGGGATTGGGATGTGCAAAATTGGTATGCCAACCCCGAAAAGGCCAATCGATTACTGCAATGGACTCCCCTTACAAATTTCAGAGAGGGTTTGAAGGCAACGGCTGAGTGGTATCAAGGGATTCAATTAAAGGATGATTACCAGAGAAATTCTAAACAGAATGAATTGGTTGGGGAATACAGTGTTTCCGCTATCATTGCGTGCTACAAGGATGGGCAGGCGATTCCAATCATGTATGAAAGGTTGAAATCTGTATTTGATAAACTGCAGATTGATTATGAAATCATTTTCGTGAATGACAACAGCCCCGATGACAGTGAAGAAGTGATTCGGGAAATTACCCTTAAAGATAGAAGGGTTTTGGGAATCAGTCATTCGAGAAATTTTGGTTCACAGTCTGCTTTTAGAAGTGGGATGGAGGTGGCCTCAAAAAATTCTTGCGTACTATTGGATGGCGATCTGCAGGACCCCCCTGAATTGATTGAAGCATTTGTGGCTAAGTGGAAGGAAGGTTTTGATGTGGTGTATGGTCGTAGGGTAAAACGGGATGCCCCGATATACATGCAATTGGCCTATAAGGCGTTCTACCGGGTTTTTGATACCTTTTCGTATGTCAAAATACCACACGATGCAGGTGATTTTTCTTTGATGTCTAAAAGTGTTGTACGAAGCATATTGGAATTTCCTGAACGAGATATGTTCATCCGTGGGATTCGAGCTTTTGCGGGATTCAAACAAACGGGTGTGGATTATAGAAGACCGGAACGTATGTTCGGGCAGACGACGAATAGTTTTCTAAAAAATATTGACTGGGCAAAGAAGGGAATACTTTCATTCAGTAATACTCCGCTAACTATTCTGTCATTCTCTGGTTTTTTTCTACTTGTATGCTCTTTTATTCTGGGAATATTTCATATTGTTTTGAAACTTATTTACCCCGATATTGCCGCAGAAGGAATCGTTACTGTAATTTTGATGATTACTTTTTTTGGATCCTTGAATTTGTTTGGGATAAGTATTTTGGGAGAATATCTTTCCAAAGTGTTTGAGGAAGTGAAGCGTCGTCCTCATTTTTTGAGACGAAATATTATTCGTTACGGTGAGCTTTGGAAGCCTTCTGAGAGTACGGGTAAAATTTCTAGAAAAGATGATTTGAAATGAAATTTAAAACACGTCCTTGTCCTGTTTGCGAATCAACAGACATTTCCAATGTGATGGTGGAGTCGCAGTTTGACGAGTCAAGGATCGACGGATTTTCTTTTTCTTCACGCAAAGATCCTGAATATACCTTTTATAAAATGGTTATCTGTCCGGTTTGTAATTTGTTGTATGCTCCCGAAGTTCCAACTGTAGAGTTCCTGGAGACTGCTTACGAAGAGGCTCTGTACGATAGCACCGAAGAATCGGAGTTTGCGGCAAAAACCTATTTTCGCTATTTGAAGGAGACTATTTCTTCACTCAATGGACGTGGTTATGCATTGGATATTGGGGCAGGTAACGGAGCTTTTTTGAAGCAATTACGTCGAGCGGGATTTGAACAGGTCACTGGAGTTGAGGCTTCCCGCGCTCCTATAGAGGCGGCAGATGATGATATCAAACCTCATATCCGGTTTGGTTTGTTTGATCCGAATGATTTTCAAGCGGAGAGTTTCAACTTGATTTCTTGTATGCAGACTTTGGAGCATTTGGAGGATCCAAAAACGTTTTGTGATTCTGCATTCAGTCTTTTGAAACCAGGTGGAGCATTTTTTGTGATTTCGCACAATTATCAATCGTTTTTAGCGCGAGTACTGAAAACAAAATCCCCCATATTTGATATCGAGCATCTCCAGATCAATTCCGCAGTCAGCATGCAATACATGTTGGAAAAATCAGGCTTCAAAAATATTCGAATTCAGAATGTGATCAATACTTACCCCCTTCACTATTGGCTACGGTTGGCTCCACTTGGAAAAGGGGTGAAGCAAAAGCTTCATTCAGCTTTAAAGAAAATAGGAATTGACCGCGTTCCCCTCCCCATGCCTGTAGGTAATATGGCGGCTATCGGACTCAAGCCTTGAGCGTAACGCTTCGTTTTCACTAGCATTCCCTTAATAAAACAAAAAAATCATGTCCGAGAAAAAAATAAGTGCTGACCTTAATTTGAAGTTGCCTCAGAGGAGTTCTTCACCGAAGGGGAATTCCCTTCTAGGCTACACCTTGATTGGATTCCATACGGTAATATTTTACCTCATTGCCTCTCAAAACTCTTTTTTATACCATGACACCAGGGTGCCGAGAGGAGATCCTTTTTCGTATACAGTTGGGTTTTTCCATCACTTGGACCATGTTCAACAGGATTTTTGGCAATGGACTCTAACGGCTCTGACGGGACATTATAATTTTTACTGGTTGATTAATTTCATGATCAGTCTGTTGTCTCCTGCTCTCTATAAAGAACCTTACTCCATAATGTTGGTTAACTTTGTTTTGTTTGGGTTTTCATCAGCCTCTTTGTTCCGATTGGCTCGGTTTATGGAATTTAGTATTGCCTCTTCTTATCTCCTTTCCCTTATCATTTGGATCTATCCCAGCCTTTATGGTTTTAAGCACCAAATTGCACTATCCAATATGCAGTTGGATGCCGCTTTCAATGCGATGATAATAATAGCGGTGTGTAATCTAATGATTTACGTCTTGAAACCAGAGCGTACGAGAAACGCGCTATTCGCCGGGTTACTGATTGGATTTGCTGTCTGGGGCAGAGGAAATTCTCTTCCGTATTTGCTTTTAGTATCATTTTGTCCGTTTGTAATCATGGTTGTTAAAATTTGTAAAGAGAAGTCAAGGGACTTTCGAAAAACGTTAATTTACAATTTTCTGGGTTTCAACGTTATAGCTATTTCCATGTCCTTTTGGTTTTATTCAACTCAATGGACTGTGTTAAGTAGTTATTATGGTGATCATATTGGAATCGCCCGTGACACATTGTTGAACTGGAACGTTATTCTAAATAATTTGAAAATTATTCCAGGATTTTTATTTTGGAGGTGGCCGGACAGTTTCCCAACTTTGGTTGAGAAGTTGATGACTTTGACCTGTCATGTATTAGTTTTAGGAAGCCTGTTGCTTACATTCAAGTTCGACAAATTTTTTGAAGAAAACCAAAGAAACCATTATAAATTACTTGCGCTGACAGCTACGGTTATTTTCTATTCGATATTTTTTCTCAATCTGTTCATATTCCGGACGCAATTTTTTTCCGTGCCTACACCATATATTCCCATGATATCGGCAGTTTCTTTGACCATATATATTGTTTTTTCGCCAATAGTCAAAAAGGCTGAAAGGTTTATAGAGTCCTTTCAAAATTGGATCCTTCCTGTATTCATGACCCTGATTTTGATTTATGGAACCTTTTTTACTCGATTGAATACAGACTTGACACGCGTAAAAAATGCGGCAAATCCGTTTGAAGTGGAGCATTTTGCTCTCAATCTCGATAAAGAACTCGGTGGAGGAACTCTCGCTGTTCTATGGTATGAATTATACAATGCTCCTGTCCTGCAGTATTATCGACTGAAGAATAACATGCCCGCTTTCAGGCATTATACAGGAGAGGCTTACCCCTTGCTTTGGAGTATGAATTACTCTGAAGAGGCCACAAAGGCTGTACGGGAAGGAATTGCCAAGACATTTGAAGAGTCAGATTTTGTCATAATTCCTGAGTCTGCGGACCAATACTTTCAACACGAAGTATATGCATTATTTCGTCAAAGGGATTTTGTTAAAGAATATCTCAATTCACCCAATAGCCCTCAATTCGTTGTCAGAAAGGTGCTTCACGATGCCGCTGATGTTAGGCTATTAATGCTTCAGAAGAGGGATAAGGCTCCCAAAGGATCGACACCTTTGGCTTTACCTTATGGGAGTACTCGATGGTCTGTAGATCCTTATAAGGACGTGAACACGGATTTGATTCCACGTCATGTGAGTCAGAATTATTTGGAAAGACCGAGTTCTATCGCAGGTTTGATAATCAAGCCAGAAGATAGAAGAGCTTACGGCCCATTCTATGCTTTTGACGAGGTTTTGGATACTTTTTGGGAACAAGCAGGAAAATTCCCACACGAGCTTAAAATTAGTTTGGAGGAAGCGATTCCAGTCGGAGCCTACCAGATTTCCTCGGGACCAGACAATCATGGAGCACATCATAGAATGCCATCTGCATGGATCCTGCAGGGCTCACATGATAATGTGGATTGGGTGGATCTCGATGTTCAGATTGAGCAAACTGAATGGAAGCATAGGGAAGTGAGAGCGTTTGAGTTAAAAGAACCTGTTCAGTATAAATATTATAGAGTGTTGTTCACTAAAGGTGGGTCACCCGATATAATTCGGCTTTATTCACTTGAACTAAAGTAAATGATCGGTAGAGTTACCTTTTAAAGGTTTATAATATGACACGCAGTACAACGACATTGAAATACTTTTTTCTGAATTCAATCCCAGCTTGATTGGTTTGTATGGAATTGATACCATTGTAGGAGATGGATTCTATTTTAGTATTTGAAAAATATAGAATTAAATGGAGTTGCTAAATTTCGGAAAAAAATTCGATAACACTCTAAAAACGGGCCTGAATAATTAAAGTTCTCGGTCGTTGGAGATAAAGAATGTCTGCAATTCAAAATTTAAAGTTTCTTGGACAGTTGGTGCAGGCTAAAGTAACTGGAAAACGTTTCCCCGCCCATGTTGCCATTTCGGTGACTAATAGATGTAATTTGACCTGTGATTATTGTTTTGCCAGTTACAATGCCCATGAGTCCGATGATATTACCCTGGAGAAAATGATTGCCCTTGTTGACGAATTAGCAGCTTTGGGAACCCGGCTGATTAATCTAACGGGGGGTGAACCTCTTATCCGGGACGATATCAAGGAAATCATCGATTATATTACAGTGAAGAAAGGTATGAAATGTAGCTTAAGCACGAATGGATTGCCACTGAGAGAAAAATTCGATGCTTTAGAAAATATCAGCTCTATTAATATCAGTCTGGATGGGGATGAGGCCCAGCATAACAATAATAGAGGGCCTCAGAATTATGCCAAAATCATTGATGCAATCGAGTTTGCTGTCGACAATAAGTTACAGGTCTCAACTTGTACCGTATTGAATAATGCAAATAAGAATTGTGTGGATGAGGTGATTGAACTTGCGAAAGAGAAAAAGGTGTTGTCTATTTTTCATTTTCCTTATGGTCGGATCAAAGAGGAAGATAACAAACAGTTTGATGTGATCGGGCGTGAAGATACTCAAAGAATCATGCAAAAGATCATCGATTATAAAGATAAGGGATATCCCGTTTATTACTGCAATAAGACGCATGCTTATATCCGCGACTGGCCATACGAAAAGTTGAGCAAGATGCTACACACGGAAGCCGAGATAAAGGATAAAGATTTTGAAATTATTCCATGCAAGGCGGGTGATTTATATTGTTTTATAGATGCAAATGGACGTGTCTATCCCTGTTCGGTTTTGACAGGGCAGGCGGAGGTCCTCAATTTTTTAGAGGTGGGATTTCAGAAGGCATGGGATCATCTCCCAAAAATAAAGTGCAAGGCATGTGCCTTCTTTTTTCAGAATGAATTGAGTTTGATCCTTTCTCTTGACCCTTCAGCCTGGAAGAATTATTTGAAATCCAGCTCCGTCCCCTGGAATTGAGTAAATACGATTACAAAGATAAGACCGTCCTTATCACGGGGGCGTCTCGAGGCCTGGGCCGGGAGATGTGCTTGGAATTTTCCCGGAGGGGTGCCCGCTTGGCACTTTGCTCCCGGAACGAAAAATTGTTGGGTGCTCTTGTCGATGAAGTTCGTCAGTCCGGGGGTGTTGTCATTGCCAAAGCTTTGGATTGTACCAAGCCCGAAGAGGCACAAGACTGGCTGGAGTGGGTTCTGGCTGAGTTTGGCCGCATTGATGTTCTTGTTAATAATGTGGGAACGGCCACGCCAGTTCCTTTTTCCTCACTCGAAACCTCTTTGATTGAGGAAGAAATACGAATCAACTATCTGGCTCCGGTTCACCTTTTAAGACTCGCTTTACCATTGATGAAAAAAAAGGGGAGGGGGCAAATCATCAATGTAACGTCCCTTTCGGCAATCCTTCCTTTTCCTTTTTTAACTTCCTATTCGGCGAGTAAAGCCGCTCTTGCGGCATTTGGTACAGCTCTTCGCACAGAAACCTTGGGAGAGGGCATAGATGTGATCAACGTATTTCCTGGAAAAATGGATACGGGGTTTCATCAAGACCAAATGGAAGGGGGAGGGACAAATAAAAATATCAGTGGTAGCGGTTTGGCCCCGGAAATTGCGGCTAAAAGAATTATAAATGCCACCGGAAAGAGAAGGACGACCGTTTACACCGAATTAAGTGGGCGCATAATAGGACTGTTTCATCCATTGTGTGCTTTCATCCTTGAGTCCATGTTGCATAGAGCAAAGATAAAGTAAACTCTCTTTCCTTTTTAAATCAATTTTTTCGACCGCCTCGGCGTTTTAAAAGTTTTTCCAGTGTTTTTTTCTGTTCGTCGGTAGTGGCTAGGTGGAGTGGGGTATTGCCATCATTATCTTTGGCGTTTACTTCCGCACCATTAGCGATCAAAATCTCAGCAACTTGCTGACGCCTTTTTATTAATCCAAAAAAATGTTTGTCCGACTGAGCGGCCAAGTGCATGGCAGTTTTTCCCGAGATGTCTGCAAGATTGACATCTGAACCATTCTTAACGAGAAATTCAGCCGCTTCCTTATGACCCTGATTGGCGGTTTCGTGAAGAGGCGTTCCCCCATGAGCGTCCCTCGCGTTAATGTCCAGCCCTTTGTTTAGAAGAATTTCACCCAGTGCTATCGAACCGCTGTAGCCCAGAGCATGCAGGAGCGTTTTTCCTTCCTCATCAGTCGTTTTGATATCAGCCCCGTGAAGCATCAATAATTCGGCAACTTTAGCTTGGGCGTTTTGGATCGCTAAATGCAGAGCCGTTTTTCCTTCAGGATTCTTTTCGTCAATCGGAGTGCCATGATCCAAAAGTATGCTTGCGGAATCTTCCTTTCCATTTAGAGCACATTGATGAAGAGGGGTCAAACCGGCATTGTTCTTACAATCGATTGTGGCACCTTTTCCCAAAAGAAAGGAGAGGGTTGCTGTTTTGCCACTCAATGCGGCTAAATGCAATGGGGCATTGCCATCGAAATCAATACAATTTAGATCGGCACCCTTTTTCAAAAGAGAATTACAACATCCTTTAAGTCCCCTTGCAGAAGCCCAATGAAGGGGGGTGCGTCCTCTTTCATCTTTTAGATGGACTTCTGATCCAAATAAGATCAGGAATTTCGCGAAAGTTTCCTGTCCCCTTTCAAGGACTTTGAATAGTCGTGAAGGATTTTTTTTCTCTGCCATGGCAAGGGGATTTAAAGAAATTTCTTGTGATTGAATATTTTTTTCCGGGACGCTACTGTTCCATCCTAACTCATTGCCCCTAAAAAACGTAGAATTTTAGGGGTGTTTTGAAAACTTTTTTTGTAAAAAGCTCTGCGAAGACTGGTGCCAAATAGATAACGATCGATAATCGTCAGTTCGTCTCCAATTCTAGCCAAACACTCATAACAATGAAAAAGCGACTCAAAAACGAAATGTAAGTGATTCCTAAATTATTTGCGATGGCGCGAAATTTTTTGTCAAGTGTCTAAGATGCTTTTGAATGTTCTAAGTTTGGTGTTATTCGCTCCAGTATTTGATCCGTCGAATAACTTATCATGTAATCAAGAGCGATCGTTTGTAGAGAGCAGGACCATATTGAAATCGGTCTAATAAGTATGATCTGATTCATCTTGGATTTTTTTAGAAGACTTAAGGTTTCAGCTACTGTTTTCTCCGGTTCGGGGCACGGATGCCAGAAACCGGAACAATCAAATTGGAAGTTTAAAGTTTTTTGAAACAGCTCAAACCCGGCATACAATTGCTCGGCGGCATAATCGCCTCACACGGTAATTAGAGAAATTTATCTTGTTGCGATTTTGTTCGGAGCACAATCGGTATCTCTACCGCTACCGTCATCACAAGCCATCGCCCCGAAAAAGCTCAAAGTAAAGTCTCGTTGCGCTTGCGCAATCTTATGTAGATTTTCAGGCAACAGCCATTAAAAACCGTTGGTCATGTAAGTGGTAATCTCAGTTAGCCCTAGATAAAAAACAACGGACGTCAGAGCTGGAACTAGGTTTTGATTCTACGATACTTTTCAAACAGGATCGGTTTTTCCACAAATCTATATGTCAGCCAGGAACGAATGAACTCAAAGGCGATAGCGTCGAATTTGAAGTTGTCGGCTGTCTCTGCCCTGGGAGGTGATACTAACTTTTAGGCTAGCAATAGCCAGTGCCGTAGTTTAAGAGGGTAAATGATTAGGCCAATAAAAATAGAGATGGTCCTAGAAATTCGGACGGAGTGTTAATTTATAATTTATGATCTAAGGAGGGTCATGAATATGAGTTGAACACGAAAAATCACACTGCCTGTTTCAAGGTAAAAGTTTCTTTGTTTGTAATTCAAGAGGAGGCTTCCAACTCGAAACTGGCCTACAAGTTTGGAGTTACACAACTGTTATTCACCCGATAGAAACGCGATGTTCTGTCAACAAATGAAGCTGATTTTTCAGGGAAACCCGAGAATCTTGCAGGGCGCGGTTCATAAAGCTGAACACAAAAATTTGCATGCCAAAATTGCGCAACAGAACGTAGAAATTGATTTTTTGTAAGATGTCTCCATCCAGTTTGTGTTAGGTGGCGTCAGGAAATGATGGAGCCATCTAACAAAAATCTGAGTATTCAGGCTCAATGTGATTATTCGTTCCGGCTGGCATTCTGATCTCAAGGGTGAATCTCCATTCAATTTAAAGTTGATGCGTTTGTTTGACGAGCAATTTATGGCACGCTCTATTACGTAGGTGCCAGATGGAACGGCAGCTGCGACTACAGAGGGGTATTTTGTGGGTCGTCATCGAATTCGACGTTTGATGCGTATAATGGGCTTGCATGCCATCTGTGCAGGAACCTCGCACAAGTTTTCCCAATCTACAGCATCGGCTGTACGTATCTCCTCAGAAATCTGGGTATCACGCAGGCCAACCAAGTCTGGTGTACAGATATAATTTCTATCAAGCGGGGATTTTTGTATTTGATTGCAGTTATGGATTGAAGTAGGCGTAAATGGTTTTCGTGGAGACTTTCAACTACTATGGACCGTGTTTTTGTGTTGATGCAATAGACGAAGCCATTGAACGGTATGGCAGACTAGAGATTTTTAATACAGATCTGGGATTGCAGTTTACATCTTTCGAATTTACTTCCATGCTGAAAGAAAAAGGGATCAAAATCTCGATGGATGGTAAAGGAAAATGGGGAAATATAAGCCTTCTATCTGCCCTAGTTTTTCGCCTGAGCGATTGTACTTGAACTTTTAATAAAACAATAGGATACTTATCTTTTATTGGGTAAAAAGATAGAATTTTACAAATTTTTATTTGAGTCAATTTAATGAAAATTCACTTTGTTAACCAGGAGGATAGCATTATTGCCGTGGGCTTTAGAAAAATGGCATCGTTTGCTAGATCCATTCATCCCGATACGAAGAATTTTTTTTTAACCCTTAATAATTTTTCCTCTCCGGTAAACATGCTTTTGGGGAAAACCGGTAGTATAGAGGAAATGGATTTTGGATTGGTACGGGAAATTGCAGAACCTTTAGCAAAAGCAGATATGGTGTGCTTCTCTTCAATGACGGGTTATTCAAAAATGACAAAATCATTGATTAAGGAAATTAAACTTCTAAACCCAAGAGTTTTTATTGTATGGGGGGGGATCCATCCCATAATTCATCCTGAAGACGCTATAACTCATGCCGATGCAATATGTACAGGTGAAGGGGAATTTGCTTTTGAGGAATTTTTAAATAGCTATAGGGAGGGTAGAGATTACTTTAATTGTAGAAATTTTTGGTTTAGAAAAGGGGAGGAAATTATTAGGAATGATTTTCTTCCGCTTGCTACAAATGAAGAAATGGAAAAGTTTCCATTGCCTTTATATGGTGAAGATGAGTTGATTTTTAAAGCGGGAAGAGGTTTTTCAGAAATGACGGTGTTAGATTATTTAAATTTTAATGGTTTGGGGTTTAATACTGTTTGGTCCATTGGATGCCCATATAAATGTACTTATTGTGGTAATACCAAATTTATCGAAAATGATAAAAATTACACCAAAATTAGGCATACATCGGTAGATTATTTAGTCAATCAACTAAAATTGGTTAGTCAGAAGCATCCGCATGTTTCTACAGTAATTTTTCATGATGATAGTTTTATGGCACTTCCGAAGAACCTTTTGAGGGAGTTTTGTGATAAATGGAAAAGAGAAGTCGCCATGCCATTTTGTGTGCAGGGGGTAATCCCTAGCTTTGTTAATGAAGAAAAAATGGAGTTTTTGGTAGATGCTGGATTAAATCGAGTTAGGATGGGGGTGCAAAGTGGTAGTGACCGGATTCTGAAATTTTATGAGCGTCCTAATAAACTAGGCTTAATTCATTCTGCGGCGGGAATCCTTTCCAAGTTTTCCGATAAAATGATTCCCCCGGCTTTTGATATTATTTTGGATAACCCAATTGAAACTAGACAAGATGTATTGGATACGTTAAACATGTTGTATTATATGCCTAGGCCCTATACTTTGAATGTTTTTTCGTTAAAAGTTATTCCCAATACTGTGTTGGAGAGCCAGTTTTTAGATATGAATATCTCCGTTGAGGAAATATCAGCAAATTATCTTGAGAATATTCCAACCGTGGCAACCATTTTGGTATTTTTACTCCCTGTATGGAAGCCACCCAGATTTGTATATGATTTTTTACTGAAATTCGTCCAGCCTAGCAAAAAGTCACAAATACAATTTCCTATTGTATTATGGTTTGTTCGCGCTATTTGGTTGATTAGAAGAGGTATTTCTCATGTGAAAATGGGTGATTTTTCTTTGATTCGGGGACCTGTGGGTTGGATCTTTTGGAAGTTAGGATTTACAGCAAGTATCAAAAAACATTTATAGCAATAGGTTCATTGGTTTAATCTTGTTGACATATGTAATGACGAAAATCTAGGTTGACAGTTTCATACCTGTGCACTTGTGGAAAACTGCTTCGCAGTTTACGCACAGGGTACACAGGTTCTGCTACTTTTATTTTAATTTTTCTTTTAGAATTTCATAAGGCGTTTTTCCTTTAAAAGCACCGTGGGGTCTATCAAAGTTATAAAAGTTTTCCCAGACCGTTAGTTTTTTCATTAAATCAACATCCCCCGTATAGGTCAATAATTGATAGAACTCTTCCTGATCTGTTCTATGCGAGCGTTCGACCTTACCATTGAGTCTGGGGGTCCTGGGTTTTATATAAGCATGTCGCATTCCTAAGTCCTCGATATACCAATGGAATTTTGCTTTGAATTCGTGCCCGTTATCTGTCCGGATCGTTTGGATACGGAAAGGGAACTTTTCAACAACGTAATCAATGAAATGGATAGCATTTTGCTGGTTATGTTTTTCGTAGATTTTTAAAGCCCGAATACGCGTGGCATCGTCAATAGCCGTATATTGAAAGCGTTTGATTTTCGATCCATCTGGCTGAGGAAAGATAAGGAACTTGACGTCTACTTGGATATGATGACCGGGGACTTGTTTTTCATAGCGGATTGTTTTGAGGGCCTTCTTTTTCTGATTTTTTGGAAGAAGGCTTAATCCATGCCGTTTAAGAACATTATGAACGCCCCCAGCGGAGATTTTAATATCATGATAACGCTTGAGATACCAAGAGATTCTAAGTTGTCCCAGATGATAATTGCGACGGATATAAAGGATTTTTGCTTCGATTTCCGAGGAAGTTTTAAGACTCGAGTTTTCTGAGGAGACACCGCGTTTTTTAGGAGCCAGTCCCTGTTCTCCAAATTTTTCGTAAGCGCGTTTTCGAATGTAAAAAGATTGCCGAGAAATACCAAAGAAACGGCAGGTCTTCGAAATGTTTCCTGTTTCCTTGGCGTGAGTTAGAACACGCAATTTTCTTTTGATTTCTCTTTCGGATACGGTCATGTCATTGCCTCCAGTTGAAAAGTTATAATCTAACAAAACTTGTCAACCCAAGTCATGACTTTCACAGATGAGGAAACAGTCAAACTTCAAAGGAGTGCCGCCTGATCATGTCGGCATACACCACATTTGACTATAACTCTGAATGATTGTTATTGGATAAATTTCCCCTCTAGTTTTATTTCACTAATCCCAATATGGCTGGTGTAAGAATCTAGAATTCTCAAGCGGTAAAAACGATAGGCCTTATGATCATATATAATATGGAATTTTTGGAAGGTGAATTCATCTTTTGCAGTTCCATGGAGAAGTTCTTCCCATGTGGAATCATCTGCGCTACCTTCGAAAGCAAAGTTTTTTATTCCTGCATGCGACCATGATCTATGAGCTGGAAGGAATTCTAAGCTAGTAATACTTTGCGTATGATTGGTTTGAAAGTCAATTTTTATCCAGCCAGATGTATTATTATCATGGGTCCATGAGGTTTCTTCATTAGAATCAAAAGCAAATTGCGGGGAGGGTGCCTTGATGGATTTTTCAGCATTTCCCCCGCCACTTATCGATAGAATGGCCTGGTCGAATTTTACAGGAATGTTGTTTTCGGATAATCGTACGCAAGCGGCAACCAACAGAAGTAACGTGAAGTACAATGCTGTGATGGGCTGATAAGCTTTCATAATGGGAATTAGTTGAACGAGGTTTATTGAATTTAGGGTACTATATTCAAATTTTTGCATTCGTTACTTTTACTTAACCGGTATGCCACAACACCATTCTTAGAATGTAGTAGTGGGCATAAAGTCCATTTTTCCTTGATTTTATCAAGGATGGATTGCTCAAATCGAAAAAGGGGCATACTGTCTTTAAGTGTGATAAGAATCTCATTTTCCTGAAGACCGTCAAGGGCGGCAAAAATTTTATTGTAAACCTTAGGGGCTAATTCATCTTCTATGGTATTTGAAATGGGAAGCCGATGTCCTTTGTTGGCATACATTAGGGAGGTTGTTGTATAAGGAAAACCGTGCATGCCATATGAATTTAGCAAAAGAATTTTATCTTGATTGGGTTGTAATAGTTCTATCATTTGATGAGTGTCTTTAAGGATTGCTAAAAGAAGTGCGTCGGGGTGTGAACCAGGGTGTAAATACATCTTCTTTTTTAGGGTCTCGCTGATATGTTTGTAAATGGATTGTGGTTGACAACCGGATGGCATGTAGCATTGTCTCAGAATAGTCGAATTTCCTGAGTGTGTACTTAGGGGCGGAGTGAAACGATGCAGGCCGATTGCTGTTAACAGGGGGAAGGCGATTAAAAAAACCACAAGGAAAGACCATTTGGAAATACAGGATTTTAGGCTCTTGGAGAACAACAGGTCTAATGTGGTCAAACCCGCAACAAATAAGGGCAGTTCTGCCATAACCAAACCTGAGGGGTGAGAGCGACCGACAAAATAAATTAGCATAAAAATACCCACAGCCACTGTGGGCAGTACTCGATTTACCAGCCTCCAATTTTCCTCTGTCAGGTTGTTGGACTTGGTCTCTAGTGCTTGATGCAAGATATAAACTATAAGCATAAAGTAGACAACGGCATTTATCGCCCAAAGCCATAAATTTACCGGAATTGCCATGGACCAAAAAGTGGTTCCATCGGTAACGGTGGGTCGAGAGGATGCGAATATTTGTAAATAGACGTCGAATCGAGGCAGGGTGTCGTAGCGGATCAGCATATAACCGGCATATGCCAAGTGTGCGGCTCCGATTGTTAGCGGCAACAGCAATAGGTGCCCCAGAGTTGAAAATATTTGTTTTTGCAAAACTCCCGCGGCGACGATGAAAAATAGATAAGTGCACAGAGTCATGCCAAATGTTTCCACACTCCAGAAGGAGGAGAGGGTCAATAAACCCAGGGTCCAAAAATTGTGTTTTTTGCCTATTGGTAGAAATGAAAAAGCCAGTGCCAGCGATACGGGAATAAGATAACGCAACCCCGATGCGGAGGGAAATTTTGCCAAGTTATCTCCATCAGCCATCATCAAGTACAGGAGTAGCATGGGTAAAATCATCAAGCAGGCTGTGAACCGTTTCGAGCATAGCCGGTAGATTAAAATAACAATGACCATGAAGAGGGCTACATTAAAATACCTAACCACTAAAGCCCCTGTGGAATAAGTCATCGTGAAAATATCAACTGCCCAGTACATGATGACGTAAGGGAGAAATCCATAGATACTAAATACATCCACCATAGGGATTCCCCCGTTCTTGAGATGAAGAGCGGGGCCTAGAACGGCACTGTAATGGCGCGCATCGCCAACGAGATTAAAGTCGAAAAGCAGGAGGCAAAATGTCAAGGCCACTCCTAATGAGACTCGCCCCATGTATAGGTGAAGCTTTGGTTTTGATTTTAAAAGTTGGTTTTCAAAAACGGCAAAAATCAAGCATCCAACTGTAATAGCTCCTCCAATCTTTAAAAAAATGAAGAAGGTCTCGTGCTTTAATACCTCCAGAATATAATTGATAGGATAAGAATGGGGGGCATATGGGGAATAGATAATGAAAAAGGAACAAAAAAGTAAGGGAACTAATGTTAAGATTGGAATTCTAAGGTAGGGGAAAGTCCAGCGGACGAAACTTCCGATTCTATTATTTCCCAAAAGAAATAGGCCAAAAAAATGGATTAAGCAGGTAATCTGTAGCTCTTCGGGGTGAATTCCTGTGAGCATGAACAGACCCATACTTGGAATTCTAAAAATTTCTAGCCCTGCGGCCTTTAGAAGCGGATAGCCTGATAGATAAATCATTAAACCGGAAACTACCGATCCGTTCCAAACAAACATAGTGGTGGAAAATGAGGAAAGATTTTCCGGGTCCTTGCGATCAGCCAAGTGACTGATGATTACAGCAATAATAGGAAACAAAGAGAATAAACAGGCATAAAGAATCCATTCTCCCTCCTCTGTTATTCCATTCCACGCAATAGAGTTCCCTTTATTTACATATAGTAAGCCACAAAGGGTGTACAGAAAAAATAGAACGCCATAGAAAAACCCATTGAACAAAATGAGTTCTCGTTTTCGTGCAATTAGTATTTCATTGGGGGTGACGTCGTCGGATAGGCTAGCAGAAGTGGCTTGTGTCAGATTTATTATGGGTTCTGAGTGTGGTGTGGTGTCAGATGAGGTATTCATTTTTTCTGTTTAGAAAATTAAAATGCTTTATCAGGGTATTTTCTGCGGATTTTTTTCGCGATAAATCTTGATAAGTAAGGCAAAAGGATTCTCGATATCGCAATCATAGGCGAAAACCAAGTCCAGAACAATCTCAAACTAACGGGCCTGGTGAATGGCGGCGAGTATCAATCGCCTATGGGCTAACCAAGCTATTAGTGCCCCGAAATTGTGTTCTTTTGCTAACAAATTGTAGGCTAATAAGAATTGGAATAAACAGGCGAATGGTTTGTGATAAAACTGGGCAACATGGTAAATTCCAGACTTGGAAAAAAGCGATATTGAAGAATGGGCTAATGAGACTTAACAGGAAAAAGATATCCATAAACTACACAAAATATTTTTCAGGATTGCTTTATTCTTTTAGATAATCATCGATAATTCTGTTTGAGAGCGAATAACCCATTCTCTGATATTTTTTATCACAAACTCTCGCAACAAGTATTGACGGTTTTTGGCTAGTTTTAACAGATTTTTTATGAATCAATATGCCGAAGTTTTTGCAGGGAAAGGAGAGGAATGATGGCTTCCATTTGCATTTTCTTGCAAGGTGTTTGCAAAAATCAAACGCATGGCCATTTTGGCTTTCCTCATTAACATTTTCGGATTCATGTTCCTGCGCAAGTCTTGTATGATGAAAGACGGCGATAGATAGAATCGTTTGTGAACATTGTCCATCAACTCAACCACTTCTTTTTGCAGTTCTGGAGTTCTCATTGGTGGTAATTCAAAATTGGGAACAGGATTCCTGAAGAAGTCATCCCATAAATCTCTCGGATAAAAACCATTGGCTACCAGATCATCGTAAAGTTTGGTTTTTGCCAAAGGATACAGAACATTGATGAATACATAAGTGGGACTCAGTTTTTTAAGTGTCTTGAAAAATGTTTCTCGGTATTCTCTGGTTTCTTCAGGAAACCCCAGGATCATATAACAAAGAGTGTTAATTTTTAATTCTTTGCACAGTGCGAAAAAATCCTTGATATGTTCCAGGGTGATTTGTTTTTTCATGGCAATCAAGGCCGCAGGATCCAAGGATTCGATACCTGCGTGCAAGCGGGAAAGCCCCGCCTTTTTCATGAGGAGAAGCATTTCGCGGTCGAGAGGATTGGCTCGCACGCGTGCGGTCCAGCGTACTTTCACGCCGCGTCGAATTATCTCGTTGCACATCTCGATAACCCGTTTGCGGTTCAGATTAAAAGTGTCGTCGAAAATATGAATCTCTTTGATTCCAAGCGATAAAATATATTCCATTTCGTCAACAATCATTTTTGTTGAGCGGTAATGGTATTGTTTTTCAGTGACATCGCAGAAGGTACATTTATAAGGACAACCTCTCGAAGTGAACATGGTGGTCATCCGCTCTTTGTCTGCAGCTGTGAAATAGTCATTCAGGTCAACAAGGTCGCGCTTTGGAAAAGGCAGATGATCCAAGCTTTGCGCTTTCTCGTCCTCTGGATTAAATTTGATTTGACCGTCGAGTCGATAGTAAAGACCCGGCACTTCGGACATGATTTCTTTTGAGGCCTCGCCTTTACGGATTTTGTCAAGATTCTCAATAAATTGAGGGAAGGCGAGTTCACAGTAGCCAGACATCACATAATCCATGGTACCCAGTTCCATGGTTTGCATGCCAAATTCGTTGGGATGAGCTCCGCCGACAATAATAGCGGTGTCGGGAAGTTCCTCCTTGATCCTTGCCGTAACAGCTTTCATGGGATAAAGTCTGCGGGAGGCAACTGATAAGCCCAGAAGGTCGGGTTTTGCTTTTTTGATATACTCCACAGTCTCAGCAATGGACATATTTTTGGTTACGGTATCCAAAACCTCTAACTCATGTCTTGAATCAACATTAGCGGCAATAGCAAGTAAACCTAATGGAGGATAGTTTGAAAAGTCGTATAAAAGATAGGCTGGGGTTGCACCTTCAACACATTCACCTTCTTTAGGTGTTGTAATTAAGAGGATCTTCATGGCTTTTATTGAGACCTGCAGAGGGATTTATATTGAGTAAGAATTGTTCAGAAAGAGGCTCAAATTTTAAAAGAAATTTTATTTGAAATAGTCGGATGAAATTATAATTTAGAGATCGTCACAATGCTCAAATAACTTAAGTTTACAATTTTAACTTAAAAAAACTGATATTCCCAATACTTTGTATTTATTTATCAAAATAATAGAGTGATGGCTCTTAATCTATAGATTTTGGGTAAGGAAAATTATCCATGGAGAAGAATTGCCGGGAAAGTAGTCTCATTGAGCCAACCTCTGCCACTTGTGATTAATAACTGCAAACAAGCAATGTTGTGTGAGCTGTAAAAGATTTCTGGTAATGATTTTACATTAGGTTTTTTGTGCTGAGAAGCGTTGCAAAGGCTCGAATTTCAGCAATTGGCCTGATGGTATCACCATTGTAAAATTTATTGACTGAATAGATGAAGAAACGGTCAATTTTAAAGAAGTGCCCTCCGAAGGCTGGCATATACCACATTTGACTATAACTCTATTTAGACTTAAAATTACCAGTCTTTGATTTTCGGAACTATGAAAAGTTTGAAATTCAAATGTTTTGGGAAACGTCCTGAAATCTTAATTTTTCCAATCTCCTACCTAGACACCTCTCTTTATACTGATTATGACTCAGGATATTTCCATACTCGCCGGCATGTTTGTTTTTTCTGCATTGATAGTGGCTTTCCTGAATAGCGGTTTCCGGAAATACAGTGTTGGGGGCTTTCTTTTTGTAATCCTGTTTTCTTTGTCCTGTGTTTATGCGAATAGCTTTAGTGGGTCAGGATTGATTTTGGGAACCGGGATCGTTCCATTTGAAAATGTTTTCTTATTCAATCGATCGAAAACGCTTGAGGTGAATGGTAATTCGATTCTGAAACAAGGATTCTCCTCTTTCAGGGACTACCGGATTTTACAGGTAAAAGAAGATGAAGAAGACAAATTACCGATGGAAATGGACGATCTGAGCCTGACCGGTAAGGAACATCAGAATCAGATACCGACTAAATTAGAAGTTGATGGTATCCGGTTTGCCGTCAGCGGAGGAGGAAGTGCAGAAAAGAGGATTCCTTCCCCATCTCCGATGGCCATGTTTGATGGACTTGATAGTACTTTCTGGTTTCATGATAATCATACAATGGGCTGGGTGAGTTTGGATCTGGGGGAGGAATATCCTTCCATTATTGACAGTGTGAAAATCAAATCGGTAAATCCTGGATGGAATGATATTGGGATCAAAAATTTTGCCTTCGAAGGAAGCGATGACAATGTCCAATGGGAGATTTTGTATACAGATCGCTTTGACAATGAAGTTGATGGAGCTGTGTGGCAGGAATTTAAGATTCCACACAAAAAGCCTTTTCGGTTTTATCGTCTCCGAATCATAGATTCCTATGCGTCTCATGTCGGAATTGGCGAGATAGAATTGTACGAGATTCAACTCGGAAATCAAAAACGAGTGGAGCCTCAATTTTTGTCCGAAGTATCTACACTAAATGAAGCACTCCGTCTTGATCCAAACGATCTTAAAACGCACATCGATTTAGCCCGGGTATATAAAAAATATGGACGCTTGCAGTTGGCGATTTATGAATTCAAGGACGCCCTTCGTATTGATGACAAGAATTTTGAAGCACGCTATGGATTAGTGACCGTTTATAAAGAAATGCTTCACAGCGATCCCAATAATGTCCAGGCACACTACGATTTAGGCTTGACCTATAAAGCATTCAATCGTCTGCAGGAAGCCGTTGAAGAACTCAAAGAAGTCCTTCGCATCAAACCCACTTTTATTCAGGCACACTTGGATTTAGGGCTGATTTATAAAATGTTTGAACGCCCGCAAGAGGCGGTTGGCGAATTCAAAGAAGTTCTGCGCATCGATCCCAATAATGTTCCAGCGCATATGAATATTGGATTGATCTATGCTCCAAAGGGAGGAGTGGGGCTTTTCATCCCTCCAGATCACCCAAAAGAGTTTGAGATTTGGCAAAAGGCTGAGGTGGCGTTCAGGGAAGTTCTGCGCATCGAGCCCAATAATGTTTCGGCAATGGTTAGTCTGGGTCTGCTTGATATAGAGTTTGGTCGATTGCAAGAGGCTATTGCCAAATTTGAACAAGCTCTTAGAATTAATTACAAGGATTACCAAGCGCATTACAATTTGGGAACGATCTATACCCAATTGGGGCAATGGCAGAAAGCGATTGATCACTTGACCATATTTCTTCAGCCCGGTTTGGAAGAATGGTTCTTTGGTGGACATCGCTTTAATTCTGCTATTTTGCATTTCACACTTGCGCAAGTTTATGCGGAAACGGGTCTTGGGCAAAAAGCACTCAGTGAGTACAGAACTGCGGTTAGCAGAAATCCTGGCTTTGGGCATCAAAATCCAAAGGATTTTAAGAGTAAAATTGTCAGTCTTTTAAAGCAGGTTCTCAGTGCAGATCCCCAAAATCTGCAGGCGTACATTGATTTAGGCTGGATCTACAGTCATATGGGGCAAATAGAGAAGGCCGCTGTCGAATTTAGAGAAGCTCTTCGTATTGATGACAAAAACATTGAAGCGAGAGATGAGTTTATAGCAATTAATAAAAAACTGCTTCGCCTTGATCCAAATAATCTCCAGGCGCATTTGGACTTAGGATGGCTCTACAAAAAAAATGACCGCTTGCAGGATGCGGTTGTCGAATTCAAAGAAGTTCTTCGCATTGATCCTGATAGTGCTCAGACGCACTTTGATTTAGCACAGACCTATAAAAAACTTGGGCTCTTGCAGGAAGCCGCTGTCGAATTCAAAGAAGCTCTTCGTATTGATCCCAATAATGCTCAGACGCGCTACAATTTAGCGCAGACTTATAAAGAACTTGATCGCTTGCAGGAAGCCGCTGTCGAATTCCGAGAAGTCCTCCGGATCGAACCTGATCATCTCCAGGCACTTCTCAATCAAGGTTTACTAAAAATAGAGTTTGGTAATCTGGAAGCGGCGGTAGTCAATTTCGTAAAAGCCATCCATCTTGACTCAAACAATCTACAAGCCCATTATAACCTTGGGACGCTTTATGCCCAACTGGGTCTTTGGCAAAAAACGATTGATGAATACGCAATGCTTCTTCAAGGTGATTTGGAATCATCTTTCTTCGGTAGTGATCACCTTAATTCCGCTTTGATGCATTACACGCTTGCAGAAGCTTATATCCAAACAGGTCTTTGGCGAAAAGCACTCATTGAATACAAGACAGCGATTAACAAAGACCCGACTTTGGCATTACATGTCCCAAAGAGTTTTCAGGCTAGAGTCTTTGGTTTGCTTTTGGTACTTGTGCTGTTGTCGTCATGTTTGGCTGTGTATTGTCGTGAGAAAAGCTCGTCTCCTCCAGCCCACTCCTCTTACCGCCCTGATATAGATGGACTGCGTGCCATTGCGGTATTAAGCGTTGTGATTTTTCACGCCATCCCTCAAAGCGCGCCGGGTGGTTTTATCGGCGTCGATATTTTTTTCGTGATTTCGGGATACTTGATTTCCGGCATTCTTTTCAAGGGGATTGATTCCGGGTCGTTTTCCTTTTGGGATTTTTATGGCAAGCGGATCAAGCGAATATTCCCGGCACTAATAATCGTCCTTATCACAGTCTGGTCGATAGGCTGGTTTGCTTTAATCATCAATGATTACAAAATGCTGGGAAAGCACATCACCGCTGGCGCGGCCTTCTTCTTAAACTTTACGGTATGGAAAGAAGCGGGTTATTTTGATACCGCTTCAGATCTAAAACCCCTCCTGCATCTATGGTCTCTTGGTGTCGAGGAACAATATTACCTCCTTTGGCCACCGGTTCTGTATTTGGCCTGGCGATGGAAGTCCGGCCCACTTGCTCTGCTTTGTCTGCTGGCGACGACCTCGTTTGCGCTGAATGTCTGGCAAATCCGAACGGATGCCATTTCGGCTTTTTTCCTCCCACATACGCGTATGTGGGAATTGATGATGGGTGGACTTCTTGCCTGGCATGAACTGTATAAAGGAGATCAACAGAGAGCACTCTTGAGCCGTCGTCTTACCAGTAGATTTCAGCCAAATACCTGGGTGCTTTTTCGCAACGCTTTGGCCTGGATCGGTCTTGGGATGATCATTTTTTCCGTTATGGGATTGGACAAGGCCCATCCGTATCCGGGATGGCGGGCACTGCTACCGGTTTTCGGTTCCTTCTTGTTAATTGCCGCAGGACGTTTCGCATGGCTCAATCGAAACATTCTCGCCAGCCGTGGACTGGTTTTTATTGGTCTGATCAGTTACCCTCTTTATTTATGGCATTGGCCTTTATTGTCCTATGCCCGCATTGCCCTTGCTGGCGAACCCGCAAGTTTTATAAAAATCGACGCGATTGCATTGGCTTTTATACTTTCCTGGCTGACTTATAGATTTGTGGAAAAACCAATCCGTTTTGGAGAATTTCGAAAAGTCAAAATTATGGTTCCAGCTCTGGCATCAGTTGTTATTTTTCTGGGATTGATTGGATTCATCACTTATAAGAGCAATGGTTTTGCATGGCGGTTTCCGAAATATCTCCAGCAGGTTGCAGAGGCTCAACGGGATTTTACATCAAGCTTTTCTGAGGCGTCTTGTGAGAATGGTATGGGGCCTAATTGTGTCGCAGATACGGATAAAGGTGACATGCAGGAAATCCCGCTCGTTACCGTATGGGGCGACTGCGCCGCCGAGCAGTTGTATGCTGGTTTTGAGCCGCTTCAAAAATCATTAAACTTCCAGTTCGATCGTTCGGGTTTTAACTTTTGTCCACCGTTCGCTGGAACCGGACCCAAAGGGTTTTTTACAGCTAACTGTGTTGAGCACAACGCACGTGTTCTAAAGAAAATTGAAGCAAGAAAACATCATACCGTTATGCTTGCAGGTTTCTGGCTTTCGTACCCGGAACCGGAAAAAATGATTGCTGGAGTGTTGGGGCTTTTAAAGGAATCCGGCGTAAAAGAAATCATACTTTTTGGACCGCTTCCAATATGGAAGATTTCACTGCAATCGATAGCTCTCGATTACATGATAAGCCATTCGACGGATCAAATACCGGAGCGAATGACACCGAGTTTGGGTCATTCAAAATCATCGCAGATACTTGACAAAAAACTACGTTCTATCGCAGATCAGTTTGGTGCCATTTATATATCACCTTATGAAATACTTTGTAATGATGAAGGGTGTTTGGCCCGAATAGGTGATGAACTGACGACCATAGATGCTATCCACTTGGCACCCGTTGCGGCTCAGTTCCTTGCAAATAAAGTTTTCAAAGAATCTCTCCATTGATCTTTGACTTTCCTTCAATTGCGATAAGGGGATGGAAGAATTATTTTAGGGAGTTAATGAGTTTAAATAGAGTTCCAAAATTTTCTTACTCAAGGGAATCTGTTTGAGTTTGAGTGCTTGGCTAGGGTAGAAAAACTCAACTTTTTGTCCTTCGAAACATTGGACTTTTTCTATAGGGGTGGATAATTCAGCTGAATAGGAGTGATGCGTTCCAGCGATTTCTCCTCTAGGTTCAAACAGGGTGACAATGGGTTTTATATTGGTCAGCTCAATGCCAAATTCTTCCCGCATTTCTCTTATGACGGCAGTATTGGGTGACTCGCCGGGATCAACATGTCCTCCTGGCGCACATGACCAATAACCTGGATAGAGAATGTCTGGTTTATCATCACGGAGTTGGTTGAGGATTTTCCCATCTAGAGAAAGTACCACCGCTCCAGCGAATACAGGCAAGGAAGAATAGTCTATTTTATTTTCATTTTCCAAGTACACACGTTCTCTATTGTTAACTGTTTTTATTCAGTGAGTATGGGGGGAATTTTTTTATTTTTCATATCGTTGCGCAGTCGCTGAACTGCTATGAAATTCTTTGTTTTTATTCTTAAATTTTTTTAAATAATAGCAATCTTTTAACAAATGAATGTAGCCGCGGATGACCTGCATGAGGGATGGAAAGGACACGGCTTTGGACACACCGGCTCCGCGAACTCCCAGGCGAATGGGTACTTCTGCAAAGAGGTAGCCTTTGTTTACCAGACGAACCAGGATATCTGTAAGAAAGAAAAAACTTGTACTGCGATAATCCAGCTCTTGCAAGACAGATTTTCTGAAGATGACTGTTCCATTTGTATAATTAAAATTGACCCGAAACGTTGCGTTAATGATAAATCGAAAAGTAGCTGAGAGCATGTTTCGTGGCAAAGAGCGAACTTCTTTGTTGAACACAAAAGGGATAACGATATCGACATTTTGTAGAAGTTTTATATAGCGAACAATTTCCCAAGGATCTCCTTCATTGTCACCGGGAAGCCATGAAACGATTTTCCCATTTGAATGATCCACACCATCCCAGAAAGATGCACCAACTCCCTGAGCGTGATCATGGTTGACTATCTGAACTCGCGCTTCATTCTGAAGTATTTTTTTGACAACATCTTCTGTTCCGTCCGTACTGCCGTCATTGATAACAACTACTTCCCCCGAAATCTCGTAGTCGTCAAATGCCTGGAGCGTGTTTTCTATTGCTTTGGCAATATTTTCCTCTTCGTTCAACGAGGGCATAACAATAGAAAGTTCTATGGAGCTGTCTGATTGTGAATTCAAAATAGTTTGGGGTGGTTGGGACCTCGAAACGGGCAAGACAAATTCATTTCTGAATCGCTGATACCTGTTTCGGTCAATTATAATGTTTACGATATTGATCAATCAGTCGCATCAGTCCTTCTTCTAAAGAAATTGAAGGTTGAAATTTAAGAAAATCCCGGGACCGATTCACTTCTTCAGAAGTTCTTTTTATTACTTTTTCATGGGTTCTTTTTTCATGGATAATAATTTGTGACTTGCTGTTTGCAAGGCGAATAATTGTTCGTGCCAGCGATTCAATGTCTATGTAACTTTCTGCGCCCAGATAAATACATTTGTAAAAAGATTGGGGCATGAAAGGAATTTCTTTTATGCAGTATTGAATTCCCTGCACGACGTCTTGCCAATGGATGAGATTGATATCAAAATTTGCATCATGAATGGATATGGGTTCATTTGCCAACGCATATTTAACCATTTGATTCAGGACTTTATTGGGATTGTCGCGAAGCGAACCATAGACCGTCTCTATTCGTAGAGAAATTATTTTCAATTCATAGTCTGAGGCGTATTTCTCGGCACATTTTTCACCAAACAATTTTGAAATTCCATACAGACTCTCTGTATCACTGGCAATAACCTCATTGCTTTCTATTTCCTTAACGGCGGCAGAGCTTGCCAAGATGAGCCATGGTTTATCTTTAGAAGTTCTGGCGGCTTCAAGTACGTTCAGAGTCCCCAAAAAGTTGGTTTTGATGCAGGAGTGTGGTTGTGAAACTCCCAGTCCTTCCCGGCTCACTGCCGCCAAATGAACGATTCCAGTTGCATCTTTAACAGAATTGCGAACCGCATCAAAATCTGTAATATCGCCTTGAAAGTGTTGTTGCCCTGAAGACAACTCTTTCAACGGATTTCTTGAAAATGTATTGATGCCATCTCCCAAGATTTGTTGGGCAAGGTGGCTTCCAATAAAGCCTGTTCCGCCGGTGATAGTGATCTTACCGGGCATTTTTAATCCCGCATATTTTCTTCAAATTCTTCTCGGGGAAGCAGAGGGTCCATATCTTCAATGGGTCTTCCAAATGCAAGTTTAGGCGTAATTTTTTGATCGGATTTTAAGCGTACATCGATCAATAACGGACCTTTAAAGTCGAGAGCGATCCGTAATTTTTGGTTGAGATTTTTTTGATTCGGGATTTCCATGGTTTCAATCTTGTAAGCTTTGGCGACTTTTTTGAAGTCTGGGAACCCTAATCCGCTGTTTGTGTCAGTGCATACATATCGGGAGTCGAGCCACGTGTCGATGGTTTGCTTGATGATTCCATAACCTTCGTTATTGATTAGAAAAATTTTAATGGGCAAATTGTAATAAGAGACGGTTTCCAGTTCTTGTATGTTCATTTGCAAGCCACCGTCGCCAATGATACAGATGACTTGTTTTTCAGGTTCGGCGAATTGCGCTCCGATTGCAGCGGGCAGGGCATAGCCCATAGGAGAGTGGTTGAATGCGCTGAAGAGCATCTGTCGGGAACGTAATTTGTAGGCTTGCATGGTCCAGGTGAGATTACCCCCTGCGTCTGGAATGACGATGTCACCTTCTTTGGTTTCCTTGGAAAGCTCGTTCATAAAAACGTAGGGATTGACCTTGTCTACCTGATCGTAATATTCGGGCAGACATACAGGATAACGTTCGGTCCATTTTTTGGTGCGTTCTTTCCATTCTGCCAAATCCTGTGTTTCAATGGTTTTTGAATTGATTTTTTCAAAGAACGCATTGATATCGGATTGAATCGCTATGTCAAGACACAAGCCGTTTTCCTTGTTCAGTTCGTCTGGATCGATATCGATCATGATTTTTTTCGCCTTCATGGCGAATTTTGCAGGATTGCTTCCAGTTTCATGCGTGTCGAGCCGTGATGCAAGGCTGATGATCAAATCTGAATTCTGAACTGCAAAATTTCCCGCTCGCGTGGAAGATACCCCGAAGCTACCGATAAAGCCGGGCTCATCTTCGACGAACAAATCCAGAGTTGACCAGGTTCCGACAAAGGGGAGGCCCGATTTTTTTAAAAACTCACGCATATTGGGCACGGCATTGCCAATTTTTACGCCGGCTCCAACAATCACGACCGGCTTTTTTGCTTCCCGAATCAAACTCAGCATTTGGTCAATGTCGGAATCTTTTGGGGTATCGAGCTGAATTGTGGTGTCTGGTATAAAGGATTCCAATTCCTCTGGATTGATTTCGGCGCGTTGCAAGTCATCTGGGAGATCAAGGACTACGGGACCCTTTCGCCCTTCGGTTGCGTAATGCAAGAGCTTTTCCAATTCATAGCGGATGCGTTTGGGATCGGTCACCAATACCGCATATTTTGTGATTGGTTTCACGATTCCGACTACTTCACATTCCTGAAAACCAATTTGCCTTGCTTTCCGATTTCCTTTGAGATGATGGACTGGGGGAGCTCCGGCAATAAAAATGGTGGGAATAGAATCAAAATAGGCGCAAGCGATTCCCTGTATCAAGTTGACCATGCCAGGTCCACTTGTGGCTATTCCCAGTCCGATCTTGCCTGAGACTCGTGCATAGGCCTCGGCCGACATGGAACTGCCCTGTTCATTTTGGCAAGGGATGACTTTTATGTCGGGGTGCGCATTCAAACTGTCCAAAAGGTGGACGATACACCCTCCGTGACCGACAAATGCATGTGCGGTATGTTTAGCTAAAAATTCCGCCATGTAATCTGAAAGTTTCACTATGATCTCCTTAAAATAGAAAATCCCTTTTTGCGGGAAAATGAGTCGGGTTATTTTTTTGGGAAACAGACTGCGTATTCTTCATACTCCCAGAATAGGCTTAGGGTACAGAGACCATCCTCTCCGTTAAAATGGGTCGCATTTTTTCAATTGCACGGTTTGTGTATTCGATGGAGTTGGCGTAACACAATCGGACGTAGCCTTCTGCATATTGCCCAAAAATAGGCCCGGGGGCCACTGCGACTCCTGCTTCAGATAACATTATATCGGCAAATTCAGAACTGCTCCACCCTGTTTGAGTGATGTTTGGAAAAGCGTAAAATGCTCCACGGGGTGTCAAACATGAAACTCCGGGAAGACTGTTCAAGCCTCGCACGATGTTGTCACGACGATTGCGAAACTCCTGAACCATTTTCATGATCGGCTCTTGCGAACCCGTCAAGGCTTCTATTCCAGCTTTTTGGATGAAGGGTGAGACACAAGAGGTAGTGGTTTCGAGCAAAAGTCCCATTTTAGAAATCACTTCCGCCGGTCCAGTGGCAACTCCCAGGCGCCATCCCGTCATGGCGTAGGATTTACTAAAGCCATTGACTATGATGGTACGCTCTCGGCAATGATCAAATTGGCTGGGAGAGAAGTGATCGGTCCCTGATTCCTTGTATATCATCCGGGCGTAGATTTCATCACTCAAGAGGTAGACGTCGTGCTTTTCAGCGATCTCATACATTCTGCGAATTTCATCCTGAGTCATGACGGCTCCAGTTGGGTTGCTGGGCGAATTCATGATGATCATTCGGGTCTTTTCTGTGATGGCTTTTTCTACATCGTCTGGATTCAGGCGGAACTCATTCTCCTCTTTGAGAGGAATTCTGACCACATTGATTCCCAAGTATTTAAGGATGGAAAAATAGGAAACGAAGCCGGGGTCGGGCACGATGACTTCTTCGCCAGGGTCCACTGTGCATGCGAGGGCATAGTAGATGATTACATTGGCACCGGGGCAGACGAGAAGTTGGTCCAAATCCGGGCGAAATCCTCGTGAGCGGCTAGTCACATCTGCGGCGGCTTCTCGTAATTCGATAAGACCTGAGGATGGGGCGTAATGGGTTTTGCCGTCCAGAATGGCTTCGTAAGCGGCCTGGGTAATATTGGGAGGAGTTGAAAAATCGGGGTCTCCCAACTCAAAATGTAGAATTTCTTTCCCCTGTTGTTCCAGTTCCCGGGTTTTAGCCAGGATTTGAAACATTTTTTGTCCTTCGATTCGGTGCGCTGCCTTGGATAATTTTTTCATACCGCTCTATAAAAGTGAAAAAATAAGAAGGAGGTTGTGATAAAAATCATATTTAGAGAGGAACCTATTAGCTGACCAATCGTTCATGAAAGAACAATAAGAAAAATAACAGGAATAAAAATTCAAGTATCTAGTGACTATGGAAATGTTTACCTTTGAGTACTTCGGGAAAACAGATCTTTGTGATCAAGCGACGCTGTTAGCCTTCCTAAAAAATATTTTTTCAGATTGGAACTGTTTAAAATTCAAACCGAGCAATTATATCACTCGGTAGATATCTGGAGATACAAAATAAAATACCCGCCGTTATCAAACAAAATTTAAATGAACAGGTGGTTCCCCTTCGGGTTTATCCAGAGAGCCTTCGCCTTTTTTGAATTTATCTAAAACCTCATTGGTTTTGTGTTGAAGGCAAAGGGTTCCGCACATGGTCTTGGCATTGAAACGGTCTGAGCCCAACTCTTTCATGACTTCCCAGTATCGATCACCAAAAACGATGTCTTTGAATGACTCATCGCAGATATTGCCTATATGGTATCTCTTGTATTGCTCGTTGAATAAAGGCCCGCAGGGAGCAACCAACCCCGTTCCAGAAAGTTGTAATATAAACGGTGCTCCATAGCACTGCTCATAATCTCGTTGTCCCTCTGCATTGATTTTAGACCATTTTACCTTGACTAAATATTCTTCATCGGACAAGGCTTCTGCCGCTTCGAGCAGGTCGTAAGTCTTTCGGTATTCTTCATATTTCACTCCCAATGATCCTTTTTCATCATCGCTGCAATGTTTGATGACAAGGTAATCGGGACGGAGTTCTTTCCCCAATTTGGCAAGTGGCATGATTTGATCCGCCATGTCAGGCATGAGCACCATTTGCATTCCCACGGTGCATTCCAGATTCCTTCTTTTTTTGATTTCCATCGCATCGCGGATGTTCTGGCAAACCTGATCAAAGCTGGATTCTTTTACTCCCATGATTTGAGCGTAACGTTCCCGTTCTCCTCCAGAAAAATTAAAGCGGAGATAGGTAAGGCAGGGAAGAATATCCTCCAAGACTTCTTTCGTTAGCAGAAAACCATTGGAACCCACCGCCATATTGATTCCTTTGGCATGTCCGTATTGAACGGTGAATTTGAAAGCAGGCGAAATGGTGCTTTCTCCGTCGCTTACCAAACTGATTGCCTTGACTCCAATCTCAGCGCAGTCGTCAAGAAAGCGTCGCATAACATCTTCGCTGATCTTGAAACCATCGTTTTCTTGAAGGGCGGCATAACAAAACACACAAGAGTAGTTGCAGGCCTGTGTCAGGGACATATCGACAGTGATAGGAGCAAAACGCTCTCCGCGTTTCCATTTTTCAAGTCGATCTTGATGCCAAAGGATCTTGGACGAATCTAGGATTTTATCTAATCCATTCATATACAATCTCCAATAAATTTAAAGCCTGCGGTCATATAAAATTAACGTGATCCGTAGGATTTTTAAGTTTGTTTAAATATTGATTTACCGACCACATTCGGCAATTATGCCGACACTCTTCTATGTTTAACTCATGCAGAACAAAATGATGATTTTGTTTTCGCTTGTCACCTTCCCAAATTTCCTCGAAAGACTCATCTGTTATGTTCCCATAACAGAAACGCTCATCCTCAAGATAGGCACTACAGCCATAAACTTCTCCATTTGCCATAATATAGGCCCAGAAGAAGGGGGTTGCCTGACAAACCTTAAATTCAAAATCTTTTTCAAGCGTTCTCTCCATTGTTGCATTTCGAAATACAACGGAGAAGTTATCATCGCTCAATGATTCTAAATCATTTTTAAGGTTAAGGTAATTGCTGTAATCAATCGATTCGTATTGCCGGGTGACGCTGGAATTGTGCTGAGAGTAGGGTTTGACGACCAGATAATCGACACCAATTTTTCTGAGTTTTTCTGCCAGCTCGGAAACTTCGTCTGCATTCTCAGGCAACAGGACGATTTGTCCGCCGATGGTACAGGTAGATTTGATTTTCTTACGTGTTTCCACAGCCATTGCAAAATTATCCAGCACACGATTGAAGTCATCGGGCTTGCATTGATGAATTTGAGCGTATGTCTCAGCAGTTCCTGCATTGATACTCGTCTTTATCCATTTGCAATTTCTCACGAAGGATTCAACATTGTTCGTGGTAAACGGAACCATGTTGGTGGTCAACGATGTGTCAATTCCAACTTCTGTACAATGATCTAAAATTTCCGGTAACGCCTTATACAGAGTGGGTTCACCTTCTCCCGCAAACATAACGCTTTTGATGCCAAGTCTCGCCATTTCGCCGAGACGTGTCTTGAGCAGTTCGGGTTCAATACTGCGGGTCTTGTATCCAATATAATCCACAGCGCAAAAGGTACAACGGTGATTGCAACCTCCAATGGGTGCGATTTCAACATAAATCGGGTAGATGGATTTTGCCTGATCCCAGGATTCACTCCCTTGAGTCCATTGCGCGACTCGCTCAGGGTGATAAATCAATTTATGTCCGTCTATTTGATGTTTGTCTGCCATACGCTACTTTTGAGGGAGGAAAGGAGGTTAGTGGAGCCACCGACCTTAAATTTAACCTGCGAAATTTTTGTGGCTGGTAAATGCTGGTTCTTTAATTTTAGGCTTCCTGGCTATGAACTTTGGACTGAGATATGATGATTGCGTCGATGATGCAGTGACAAATGGATAGATGTATGATCTCAACAGGTCCATAACCCTCGGAAGGGACATAGAAATTGTAATCCCCCAATTCTTTCAGTGGGTTGCTGTCTTTAAATCCAGAAAATGTTACGACCTGACATCCTTTATTTCTTGCGGCAGCTACACCACGCAGTATGTTTTCCGATTTTCCTGAGCTACTGATAGCGAACAGAATATCTCCTTTATCAGCAAACATTTCGATAGGCTTTTCAAAAACATGAACATAGCCGTAGTCATTGCTGATACACGTTAGTAGGGAGCTGTCATTAAAAGCTACCGCTCTCAAGCCGCCGTTTTTCCAATAATCGGTAGCCATGTGACTGGAAATAGCAGCACTTGCACCATTACCGATGAACATCAATTTGTTGTTTCCAACAAGGGCTTTTTCTTTGGCGAGATTCCCGACCAACTCGATGCCTTGATAAATATCCAATGCGCGGCCTTGCTGGTCTGAGACGGAAATTGAACCCAGCAGGGAATTTAAATCATTATAATATTGTTTCGCGATGGTTTTCATTTAATAGCGTATTTCAATTGAATGTAAGGCCTATTAAATAAGACCTTTAGTTATTGAATTTTAACAAAGACTATGCTTAAAATCATTAAAATACTTGTTATCAAGAATATGAAGAATAACAACCTTTTCGTTTGATCAATGTTATTCGCAACTGAATCGACTTGTTGAAAAGTTTTTACTGAGCCCTCTCCAAATTTATAAAAGCGCAACAGTATTCAATACTTGTATCCGTTGGTTTGTCCCGGTGGATTTCCTGAAATTTAATTCCCTGAAATATGAAAATCTTTTTATTAGGAACGAGTTGTTTTTTGTTGGCTTTTATCATTCAATGGCTGATTTGGAAAATTCGCCTTCCTAAACGACAAGCCAAAACACTTTTACAGATTTTTTTTGCAACAGGAATTGTTTTCCTATGTGCATTAGGGTTCTTATCGGCCAATGGTGGCGGCGACTTGATGCCAAAAACGGTTTCGGAATATCTGCATATCAGCCTGTTGTTTCTCGTTCTGACTTTATCTTATCTCAACACTTATCCCGGATTGGAAGCGGATAGTCCTTCCCTGGTTATTGTCATGACAATCCATAAGGCCGGGGATCAAGGACTTCCTGTTAATGAATTTTATCAAATACTCAACGATGATCTTTTGGTGAAACCAAGAATTCGAGACCTGCTGACAGACCATATGGCTGTTTTAAAGGAGGGGCGTTATTGTCTGACCCCCAAAGGAAAACTCATGGCTCAATTGTTTGGATTTTATCGTTCATTATTAGGTGCTTCCAAAGGAGGTTAAGGGATGGAACATAATCTGATAAACTTGATGAGTCCAATTGTTGGATTGGGAATCAATGTTCTGGTTCAGGTTTCTGGATTTCGATTTTTGGCGAGTTTGCCTCTTTTGAAATCTCTTTTCTTAGGGTGTGGGGTAGGGTTGATTGGAGTAACGCTGATGGAATCTTACCTGCACCTTTTGGGTCAACCCTCAGGGAATTTTATTGCATTGTTTTGGACCAACGGCGTGATCTATATGGCTCTGTCTTACTGTTATTTCCATTTTATTAATATGGGAGAAACCGCCCGTCGAATTAGAATTTTGAGGGAGTTAAACGATTCCGACAATGGCTTGACTATGGACGAAATTCTCAAACGTTATAATGCAAACGATATGATACGAATGAGAATGGATCGGCTATTGAATAATGGTCAGGTTTATGAAAAGGAGGGAAGGTATTATATTGGCAACCCTTTGATGTTATGGATTTCCAAAGGGATGGTCGCCATGAAACGGTTCATGTTAGGGAAAGGAAGCGAGTTCGATTGAAAACGGTATCTTCGGAAAATTTGTAATTGTGACAAATTATTTCAACAAAGCATTTACAAACTCAAGGAGCTCAGATTTCTCTACAGCCTTTTTGTTCCCCATGATTTGCACAGCCAGTGCTCCCACCGCATTTCCAATGAAAGACACAAAATCGAGAGGCATTTTTTGAGCAAAGCAGGGTGCCGTGTAGGCAAAAAATGCGTCACCGGCACCTACCGTATCAATGACCCGGGTTGAGAAAATAGGGGTCCGGTTGATTTGGTTTTCGCGATTGACCCCGATGGATCCCTTCTTCCCCTGAGTGGTGATCAGATAGTCCGCATTCAGCCGCTCCCTTATGGACGATGCAACTTCATCTATATTTTGATACTTCGCTTGCGCGGCAAGTCTCACCTCAGGCTCATCCAGACAGGCATAATTGGGATTGTGATATTTAGTGATGAGATTGTAGCCCGTATTGGCTCCGTTGGTTTGGGCGTTGATAGCAAGGATTTTAGCGTGTTTTTCGATAGCATCGTAAATCAGAGGGCTAATGAAACCGTGTCCAAAGTCGGAAACCAATACAAGGTCAAACTTCGGGAGATGGGTTGAAAGATATTTGATGATCTTTTTCTCAAGTTTCTCATTTACAGGTTGATCGTTCAGATAGTTGATCTCGTGCAATTTTTGATTGAGATATTTGTGAAGGTAGCGTTTTTTGATGACGGTAGGCCCATCCGATCGTGAGAAGAGTTGTGCCTTCACATTGGGTTTCAAATTGTTTCGGATAAATTCTTCCCTTGAATCTTCTTCTCCCAGCAAACTGACAAGCTGTACTTTTTCACAAATACTGGCAACATGGTTTGCGATTGCAAAAGCACCCCCGGCAAAAACCTCGTGATCCACATATCTGCTGACCACAAGATTGGACTTTGCAGATTTCCCCATAGGCTCGCAATAATGGTATTCGTCAATGATCCCGTCGCCAATGAGAACCACTTTTAATTTTTTTAACTGATTCAAGCGGTCAACGATATTGTTGAAAGAATATTTTTCTGAAAAGTTCTTTAAAAAATCTCGGACTTCAGGTGAATAGTTTTCCGTGAAGTTATTGATGAACTGTGACGAGCTGTATGAAAAAAGACCTGTTTCAAATAGCTTGCTTTTACCAAAATACAGTTCTTTTTCTTGTTTAAAAATTTTCTCATGAATTTTGTGGTCGCGCTCGTTTTGGGACTGACCGCGAGCAAAGACATCGGGTTTTAGAACGCGAACACATTCGAAGGGGGTTTCATCGTCCACCAAAGTGACGTAATCGACCAGGTTCAAAGCGGCAAGATTTTCAGCCCGGAGTGTTTCGTTGAATATGGGACGTCCCGGTCCGCGACGAACATCTTTATCTTTGATGACCGTTGCGACACAAATATCACCCTGCTTTCTTGCAAGTGCCAGATGCTGTGTGATGCCGGGATGTATCAGATCAAAAACTCCGTGGGTTTGCACCACGACCTTCCCTTGTTTTTTTAGTTGATCCACTTTTTCCACAAGGCGGTCAAACAGAAGAACTTTTTTTCTAATCAGTTGATCCATGGTTTACCATTCGTTTTGATTTGAATTTTTAAATAGAAATCGAATTACTTGAGATATTTGTTAATCAGTTCTGTCGATGAAAATACAATCTCATGCGTGAAACGCATTTCAATGCCCAGACGTTTGGTGACCTCAAATTCTTTTTGTATTTTCCCGGTCTTGTCTTCCAGTTTTTCAAATTCCTGACCTTTGACGTAGTAATCGGGAAGCAGTTTTTCCAGCGTCGTTTCTGCGGTGAGCCATTCGTTGATGGCTACGAAATTGACGCATTCCAGTGCCGCAATGGATTCTGCACGTAAATTCTGATTGAATACAGGCCTTCCCGGCCCCTTATCTACAAAACGATCTGGAGTTATTGTGACAGCTAGGGCATCTCCCATTTGGCGAGCGGATTGAAAATATTTGATATGCCCCGGATGCATGAGATCAAAGCATCCGTGGCAGAGACCGACTTTCTTGCCCTGTTTTTTTAAATCGGCAATGGCTTCAGCCATGGCATCAATAGTAAGGATTTTCGTCTGGGTCATAGATTTTCAACGTTTACTTTTTTCAAGGTTGTCAATGCAGGTCCAAAGAGCAGGGAGTGTCTCTGCATGATTTCCGCGGACATAGAAACTTTCCCCACCGTCGGCAACGGTTCGCACGAGCATGGTTTTCCAGGGACGAAAATAATAAGCGGCACTGTTTCTTGGTGGTTCTGTCGTAAAATCTTCCGGGAGATCGTGCAAGTCGCAGACGAGGGTTGAAAATTTTCGGATCGATTCATTATTTTGTCGGGCAATATTTCGACACATGCTGAGGGCTTTCAAATAAATTTCTGGGGCCATGATCGCGCTGCCAAAATTCATAACAACACCCCCTTCCAGTTTTTGCAGAGCACCGGTATAAAACAAAAAATCATTGTACGACAAGGCACCTGTCGCCGCTCCGTCGCAATTGGGATGTTCGTGAATGATATCGTAGCCCATGCCAACATGAACCGTTGCAGAAATACCCAAACGATAGGCCGCGCAAAATAAACTGATGTCTTTGTGTGGAAATGAAGATGCGTCGATGGCTTGCCCAACAGCCCGCCCCATACCCTCTTTAGGATTGTTCTTGTAAGCAGTGGCAAGGATATCATTCAATTCTCCGGTTTCTTTCCAAAGACCAAATTCCCCGGTTTGAATGTAACGAGCCACACTTTCTGTTGTGGCACCGACGCGCGCAAATTCATAATCGTGAATGATACCCGCGCCATTCATTGCCAGACAACTGATATAGCCGCGTTGCATCAAGTCGATCAAATACCGTTGCACACCCGCACGAATCACATGAGCCCCCATCATTAAAACGATAGCGCGACCCTTTTTGCGAGCAGTAATTATTTTGTTTGCGAGAGGGTTCAGTTTTTCAACAAGTGAGCTGGGTGCTGAAGGTTTTAGATCTTTGATGGTAGAGATATCCAAATCATGGTCACGCTGAGCCAAAGGTTTGATCAATAGTTGAGATCGGTCAAAGGGGAGTGGATGCATGGAATTTTGAAATGGTTTTCCGCGAAAGAGGTGGGGGAAAATTTCAAATCTGAAAGGTGCAAAATTACCCGTGGAGGATAACAAAATTTCCAGTTTCTGGCAATATAAAGTATCTAATTACAATGTCATACAAGTATTGTCTGAGGTTGGATTGATTTCAGAATAATTTTAAAAAGCAATGCCTCGAATTCTTTAAAGGTAAATACCTGAAAGAGTTAACAGTGCGCGGTGATGGATTTTGCGGCGACGTATTTGGGTTCACTGTCGATCAATAGTTGTTGCCAGGCCTCAAGAAGAGGGGTGAGGATGCGAATGACAGACTCCAGACATTTTACATCGGATTTAATATTGGCCAGGGTGAGCTGGCGAATGATGAAGTCATACAACGATTCCAGTTTTTCGGCCACATCTCCACCTTTTTCGCGATCGAGAGCTAATGAAAGTTCATTTATGATGTCATGGGTCTTTCGTATATAGAGTCCCTTTTTGGGAATATCATTTTTTTCGATGCTGTTGATAGCCATGCGGGTAAATTTAATAGCACCCTCATACATCATTATTATCAACTTCCCTTGACTGGAAGTTGATATCTCGTTGTTTCTATATTGAGAATGAAAATTAGCAGGGACCATGAATCAAAACACTCCTCGTTGTTTCTGTTCGTTTGTGTGGCTTATTTATTTCTTGAATAGATTTTGAATCCCTGCAATCGCTTGGGAAAATGTGTCTCTTTGTGAGTTCAATTTCCCGACAACGATTTCCAGGTTGGTGAATTTGCGCTGTAAATCTTGTTCAAACAGAGTCAATCTACCTTCTTGCACATTGATGGTGTCTTCCAGATTGCTAATGGTTTCTTCGACCGTATCTATTTCTGTAGCAAGCGGACCCCCCTGGGATGTGTCAACCAGAGTGTTCAGTGTCCGATTCAGTATTTCTGCAACACCTATAGAAAGAGTGACGGAGCCATAATCGCCATCGGCCAAATTTGAAATACGAAAGTTGAGGCCCTCAGCATCCGTTCCGCTGGCACCTGCAAAAAAATTACCTGATCCTGTTGCGTTGGTATAATCGTTTGCCCCCGACTTGCTGAGTTGTGGAACTCCTGAACGGACACGAATATCATAAGTCTCAGCTTTTGTCTTGCTGGTAAAGCCTACAAAGGTAACCCCTGTGTTGCTGGTTGTTCCTTTACTGGAAAATAACTGACTTACGTTTTGTGGGTCTTGGGCAATCGCACTGGTCAGTGTCGATTTGTCCAGAGAAATGGTGCTGTCTTTATTGGTTGAAATCCCGATTTGCGATAAATACTTAAAATCTCCAGAAACTCCGCTGACCAAACTGGTGATGCTGGATCGCATGTTTTGCTGTAGATTCTGGACCGTAAAATTTCCAAACAGCGTTCCCGTTTTACCTGCTGAGACATCAACCGCCAACTGTTCGTTCAAATACAGCATGAGTTCATTGAACCCATCGACAAAATTTGAAACCTTGTCAGATATATTATTGATGTTGGTCGAAATATTTAAAGTCCCCGTTCCTGTGGACTGCAAGGATAGGGTTGTACCGGTGATGACATCATTGACGAGATTTGAATTTTTCGATATCGAAACGCCGTCAATCACTAATTCTGCGTTTTGGGCCGATTGGGTTTGTGTAAAATCGGTCAGGACGATCTCGTCCCCGCCTATGCTGCCAAACTTATGAGAAATGGTGACGGCATTGTCTTCTCCGGTTTTCGTGCCAGATATAAGCAGTCGAATGGGAGAGTTCGGATCGCCGTCGTTTAAGAAAGAGGCACTTACGTTTGCCCCGGAATTGTTTATGGCCAGTCGAAGTCCGTCAACGGTGTTGTTGCTGGAATCGATATCGATGAATGTGGTTTTGGTTCCGTCATATATTTCGACCCGCCCGGAGGTAATCTCGGAAGTTGTCGTTGCAAATCCCTGGGAGATTATTTTTGTTTCTCTGGCGAGTTGATTTACGGTCAGTGAAAAAGTTCCAGAAGTTGCGGTATTGGCCGTCGTTATGTCAACGACTGTATTATTACTGGAGGGGTCGCTGTTTGAAAATTCTCCTTGAGAGGATAAAAAACGACTTTCGGTATTGATTGTATTGACGACGCTTTTGAAGGTCTGGAGTCGAGACTGCAGATCTTGAAAAGCGGCCAGCTTGTCTTTTTCCGTCTCTTGCTGAGATATCAGTACGTCAATCGGCCGAGCTTCAAGCGCAACCAGATTGTTTACGATACCTGACGAGTCAAGACCTGAATTGATTCCAGAAAGACTGGCAATCGCCATTCCATTTCCCCAATTTTAGATACAAGAATACTTACTGTCTTGTTAGATGTATCGGGTAATCAAATGCCAAACTTTAACGCTATCTTTGGTGACCTGGCAGGGCCTGATTTATGACATTAATTTATTAGCTAATTGAATTTATTGTGGTTAATTGATCGGATGGAAGGCAAAACATCGATTGCGATGCCCCTATCGTGGTTGAAACTGGATTAACAGTTATAATAAAGGCTACAGGTGTTTTTTGGTGAGAGGATCAAATTCACTGAGTTGAGGAGAAAAGACTTGATTTGCTACGGTCGAGCGCTAAAGTGTCTTTTCCATTAAAATTCATCAATGAGTGAAGGCTATGAACGAACAATTGGGCTTGTTTGGCAGTTTGGATGAGGAAGTTGCGACTCCAGAAGTTAAAAAAGACGCAGGATTGGAAGAAAAATCAGAGCCGCGGATCTTATATTTTGATCTTGAAACGCAAAAGGGATCGATGGATGTAGGTGGCTGGGCCAATATTCACAAGATGAAAATGGCAGTGGGTGTTGTATGGGACAGTCTGGAACAGCGATACATCACTTACCGGGAAGAAGATGCGGATGCCTTGTTGGAAAAACTGCGATCCGCCGATCTGGTAGTGGGGTTCAATGTGATCGGGTTTGATTATACGGTCATGCAACCTTATGCAAAATTTGATTTACATGAAATCAATACCTTTGACATGATTTTGGATGTCTATAAGAAATTGAAATTTCGACTCGCCTTGAATCATCTGGCGCAATACACGTTGGGGGCTGAAAAAAGTGCAGACGGGTTGGTTTCTCTGGAGTGGTATAAAGAGTTTGAACGTAGCGGTGATCAAAGCTTTATGGAAAAGATCATCCACTATTGTAAAAAGGACGTTGAAATCACCCGCGATTTGTTCTTATTTGGTGCGGAAAATGGTTTTGTTAACTATAAAACCCGTGCGGGAGCCGATGCGGTTCTTGAAGTTGACTGGAAAATCGAAAATTTTCTTCCTAAACGAAAATAAGAAACTTCCTCATTTTACAGATTCCATTTTGGGAATTTGTTTCGCCTTGTTTGTGCGTGCCCTTGCAACTCAATCACTTTGATAAAGGCGTGGGCTTGTATTTGACGAGAGCTTGTTCGAGAATGGCGCGTGTGGAATCAGCCGCCGCTTTCATATTTTGTTCCTCAAACAGGGAAATCGCCTTTTCCAGATTGACGACCGTCAGGATTTTAAAAGGCGGCTCGCCCTTATAGTTGAAATAGGCCCAGCCGAGATTGCCGTGTGCCTGAGCATCGTTTTGACTGCGATGCACGACGATGTTCAACTGCGCGATTGCGTCCTCCCACCTTTTCAAGAAGTTATAGATGTTGCCCAGATTGAATCTGGCATCTATATTTTGCGGCTCAAGTTCTACAGCCGTTTCAAAGCTTTTTTGCGCCTCGTCGTAATTTTTTAACTTCTTATAGGTCAACCCCAGATTCATATGTGCGACGGTTGCAGAGGGGTTCATTTCGATGGATTTTTTATACGCATTGACCGCATCCTGCCATTGCTCCTTTTGACTGTATTCGTTGCCTTTGTTGAACCATTCTTCCGCGCTGAGGGCATACGCCGAACTTGTGAGCAGTAAGGTGACAGCCAATGTCAGGAGTGATAATAAGATTGCGATGGGTTTCATTTTGGAGTCCTTATATTTTGTAAACGGCTGTCAGTGATCCAGTAACGATCGGAATTTTTTTGCACGGAGATCTCACATCCCAAAGCTTTGGACAGTATCTCGCCCTTAAGCATACTCTCTTTTTCGCCCTGTAAAAAGACCCTGCCATTTTTTAAATAGAGCGTGTGAGTGATCAGCGGCATGATCTCATCAATGTGATGAGTGACGTATACGATTCGTGTGTCAGATTCCGAAAGCTTGGAAAGCGTCTTCAGGAAAAGTTCGCGCGTCGGGATGTCCAGCCCGGCACAGGGTTCATCCAGAATCAGCAAGCGAGGTCGACGTGCAAGCGCGCGTGCGAGTAAGATGCGTCTGGCTTCGCCGTAGGACAAGTTATGAAATCTTTTCTCGGCCAGGTTTGCAATGTCCAGAAAGTCCATCCATTGCAGTGCGGTTTTTTTTTGCTCAGCCGTGACCGGCGGTCCATAAAGTCCGATAGAATGAAACAGGCCAGATACGACAACCTGCCAGCCTTGCAAATTGGGAGAGTAATTTTCCTGAAATTCAGCGGATACAAAAGCAATGTGCTGACGAATTTCACTCAAGGGGCGCAGTCCAGGAACGCCAAACCATGTGGTTTCTCCCCCATACATGGGAATCAACTCACCGAACAGCAGTTTCATGAACGTTGTTTTCCCCGCACCATTGTTTCCAACAACCGCCCAGTTTTGGTCGGCAGTCATTTCCCAGGACAAGGAATGCAATACATGGACACCATTGATACAGACATCGGCGTTACGGATTTTTATCAGTGAATTTGTCATTGAAGCCCAGATCATTGAATGGGCGAAGGCCCAATGGGCCAAGGCTCGCTGTGAAAAATAGATTACTCAATAGAACATCTTCTTTGAGCGGGAACCCGATTTAATCCGAAAATTTATTCATCGCGGTCGTGGAATCCGTCAAAGGATGACTTCCTGAAACACATGACCGCATGGAATGCAGGGCGATTTGCCGGTGTGCCTCACTACTGAAATTTTACGACTTTTTCAGGAGCGGCTTCTCGTTGCATTAGATGATGGTCGGCACCAATAAGTTCCAGAACAGGTTCGTCTCCATAGTATTGAATAATATTGACGGCGGCGTACTCCTGATTCAGGCGAAACATTTTTTTTATGGGCATCTCAAGGAGGTGAGACAGTAAAGTGCGGTTGACCCCGCCATGTGCGACGATGACGATGGATTGGGAGGGGTGGCTTTGGACAATTTCCCGGAATTTAGGGACCACTCTATTTTGGAGTTGCAGGAAAGATTCTCCGCCTGGAGGACACTCGATGTCGATATTTTCAAATAGTTTCAAATATTGACCCGGATATTTCTGTTCGACTTCGTCAACGCTGAGACCTTCCCATTCTCCAAAAGACAGTTCACGCAATTCCGGGAAAGTAGTTAACTTCAGGTCATGAGGCTCGGCGATGATCCGGGCACTTTCCATGGTGCGTTTTAAATCGCTACTGTACACCGCATCAATAGAACAATGCTTCAATGCGTCGGAGACGAGACGAAGCTGTTGCTGACCTTTTGCGGACAATTCGACGTCGTGATGACCGTTGAAACGAACTTTACCGGCATTAGCGGTTTCGCCGTGACGGATCAAATAAATTCTACAGGATGGTTCTGGTTTCATGCACTAAGGAGTATGAGTAGGGTCTATGAGGAATCTCATTGAGACGCGTAAATGTGGCAAAAAAAAAATGACAAGCCTCTCGTTAGAGAAACTTGTCATTTTTAAATCTTCAGTAGCAAAGGACTAGTGTCCGCCTCCGCCTCCGCCTGTGTCACCAGAACTCCAGAGATAGAAGAAGTCCAAACCTTGAACTTTCATCAACCCGATATCAATGATCAGATAATAAAAACCCATGGCGATTGCGGCAATTAAAAACCACATGATGGACTTGCCCGTAATAAATTTTTTAGCTTCGTCTTCCATTTTTCTTAGGTCTCCCTTGTTCTATACAGTTTTATCTAAAATTTTTAAGCCGTTCAGATTAACGCCAAACGGAAGCGAACCAGTAAAAGAACCATAAACAAAATACTACGGTTCCAACATAAACCCACGGCCCTGCTTTTTCCTTAAGTTTTTCGAGATCCATTGAATGCCCCTATAGGTTGTTGATTATATTATAAATTATAAAGTATAACTTGCTTTTGGTTTAGTCTTGACAGCCACAAATCTCTGATGGTAAGTTCTAGGCTTTTAGTTATTGATCGATCAACCAACCCCTGCCCAGGAGCTTGTATGGCCAGCAAAGATGGAAAAATATTTGATACAATCGTTTATATTGGCCTCGGAGTCAACGGCTTGACTGCCGTTTACCTCCTACTTATGTATTTCGAGGTCATTTAATTCTGGCGACGATATCATAGGTCCGTGAAAAGTGTCAAGTGAAACATTTCCTTGAAGGTTTTAATGTGAATCAAAGCTGGGCAAGGCAACCGGAAATGACTCGATAAGAGTCAATGAGGCGGTCTTGCTCTTTTCTTTTTGTTTGGAATTTGGCGATTTGAGCCAAATCTCAAACTTTTGGGTAAATAACGTAAAGCATCAAGTAGGTCATGGTGCTGGAGACAAGTGTGAGCGCATAAATAATCATGGCACCCCGTCCCAATATTCGGTGCCTTTGCGCTCCATTAGGAAGCATTTTCTCTATAAGTTTTTCAAGACTGGCAATGAGGGCGACTGTCGCAAAGATCAGAGCCCAGGCAATGTGTGAGGCCGCCGAGATGTTCGCACGTGTGAGATTGGCGATTTGTATCACAGCCCACAAACCAAATATGATGAGCATGACCCGTTTAAACGTCTGTGGTTGCATTTTTTGCTCACCTTCTCTAAGGATATGCTTCCCCGCAACTTTATGACTCGCACGGACGCCTTGCACGATCAGGTAGGGAGCAATGAGCAACCCTAAAGTCACCAGTATAAGATGGGTGACCAGGATGGGTTTGAATACGCTTTCGTAGACCTCCAGGGATCCGCCAAAACCTTCTTTTCCCTCCAGTGATAATACCCCGAGTTGTCGGGCGTAATAATAAGCACAAAAATAAAGGATCATGGTCGTCATTGAGATGAAGACCAGTTGATGGTGCTTTGTTCCCTCGGATTTTTTTGCCAGATACCACGCGTAAAGAAACAAACCCGTGAAAACCAGAGCCAACGAATAACTCAAATCGGCTCCAAAATTACTTGCTTTTGCAAGGAATCCAGACTGAGCCAAGAATTCTTTCATATTTTAATTGGGGAGATAGATTGAGGGCCGAACTAAGGAGTCTAGGCGACTCATGAATTTAGTATTATTTATTTAGGCCCTTTTTCCAGAAACCAGGTTCCCAGATAAAATTCAACACCACCAACAATTGTCCATATCAGAAGTGGTTCCATAGACATTTGGGTGAAAAATAAAAACACTACCAGGGTCATCGTCGCCAGACCCAAGAGTTGCAGGGCTCTTCCTGTGAAATAAGCGAAGTTTTGCATGATCGGGTTAAGTTATTTTTAAATTTGCTTTCACTTTGTCATTGGCATTCATCAAACAGTCCATGTGCATGAGCGCAACTTTCTGAATGGATTCACGGACCATGTCCAGAACCACTTTGCCCTGGTCGGTATAAGCTCCTTTAATCTCTCCCAAAGCTTCAGCATTGTCCTGTGCCTGATGCTTCTTAATGACCGTTTCGTTATCGAAAAGATCGTCCAGGGGATATTGATAGATCAGCTTGACGTAATCCCGATTTTTGTCAGAGTCCTGTTTGGTGCCCCATACAATATTTTCCATCTCAATCGATACGGGCTTTTTACTTTCTTTATCCATCAGGGCTTTGATCTTGTCAAAATAGATATCCATTTTGGATTGATCTTTTAATTCGTCCTGAGGAATCTTTGAGCTGATTGCAAATTCGATTTGGTTGTTGCTCAACGTTGGGCGGCCGATTTCGTAGGTGATATTCTGGTGATTGAAACGGCGTCCTTTTTTTGGTTTGTATTTTTTTTGTAAATCTTCGATCAAGTGTGTCAGTCCTTCACCTGCATACTGACTGAAAAGCATTCCTTTAAGGGTGGACATTTAATAGAACTCCGAGGATTGATTGTCTTGTTTATACTGAATGATAAAAAATATCATGACTGAAAGGGAATTTGAACCCTTTTCTATAATTGATTCAGGGACGAACGGGAAATGCAAGACCGCCACGGGTTGAGGATCAGGATTTTTCTTCCTGAACTGTGGGGACTTCCTGTGCAAACTTGTTCTTCATGAAGCTATTCGTACCGTTATCCTGATAGGCGTACTGGAAGCGGATACATCCGGTTTCCTCATTATCGCAATTAAAACTTACAAATTGGATTTTTGCGAATTTGTCATCAGCTGTTTTGAAAGCATAAATGTTCTTTTTTGCGGTCAATTTATGGGTCAGGAAGTTGTATTTGAACCATTTCAGGAGTACTGGATTTTCAGTCTCCGTCTTTGTCGCGACATCGGCGATGTAGCCATCCGAAGGGACTTCAAGTACCTCGTCAAAAGGGACTTCCCCCATATCATGAAGCCCTGCTTTGCCAAAACGATTGGTAGCTCCCCCATTGGTGATGATTTGGCTTCTTCTAAAGGCCAAATCCCATTCGAGAGAAGAAGGGTCCATTATTTTTACTGCCGCACCGCTCGACAGATCGTAATAAATCCATTTGTCGTCGGCAGAAGCGTTGACCATAGCGTAGTTAGTGGGGAGCAGATTTTTATTCAGAGATTGTTTCGCTTGTTTCTTTTTCTGATCCTTTGTGTCCACCTTCTGCGGCAGGTCTACGCTGGGCGAATTGATAAATTCGTTCAACTGAGTGATTTTTTCCGGAAAAACCATGGCAAGGGAGATCGTGAGACCGACCAAAAAACAATTGCGCCAGAATTTTTTCTTTTTTTCAATAGAAGTGTCTTGACCTTCTATCATGGTTTCCTCATTAGAGGATTTTGGGGATATTGTTGAACTCATTTAGGTCTTTGAAAAATTAGGGAGATGATTTCGGTTTGAGTGCTTTGCGCAAGGTTTTTATTGCCAATTGAGAATGCTCTTCTTTACTCAAATCATTTTTAAAACGAACCCAGCCCGAGGATGCCCCGCCATTTTTATTGACATAACGCGCGCCCCAAATGACTTTGCCAGTTTTGGGTTGAACAAGGTATGCACCAAACTCAAGAACACTTGCAAAGCTAGGTTCTCTAATTCCCTGTTCGTTAATGTAAGTATCTGAATATTTTGTTACAGCTCCAATCAACACGGCATCGGCTTGTTGAGCATCCTCTGCAAAAGGAGATGCCGATGTATTCTGCTGTGCATTGTTTGTATCGGTTCCATTGTGTGGAGCGAAAATCTGTAGTTTGAGATCCGACTTGTTTTCTGCAGGATGAATTATGGTGTATGTTGAGATGTTTTTCAACTCTTCCGAGATTTTTCGAGCGACTTCTTGACCTGCATCAGCACTTTGAAAGGGTTCCGTTGTTTTATTTTCGAAATCATAAACTCGTATTCTCTTTATTTTTCTAAACGCATCGTCATCAAATATTTTACTTTGCAAATAATCGACTGGCGGGGTATTTAAAATATCAAGATAGAGAGCCGGAAATTTATCAGAGATGGACATACTCTCAATAAACTGAGGTATGGGATGCGGTTCGTTGATCTTCAAATCATTGTTAGCGCTCTTGGCCAGATTTTTTGATTCCGAAAAAGAATTCAGCCCATCGACACCCGAATTTGGGTAATGGGAAGGATGGACTTGTTCCCCACTGGGGTGAAACATCCAGTCTCCTGTAACCCGGGCCTGATTTTTATCATTGGGGCTTCCCATCGGGATGGCTTGGGATAGGGTGGGTAATGTCATTCCCCAAAACACCATTCCCATAAAAGCGAATCTCAGCGTAGGATAAAAAAATTGGTTGGCCACGAATTAAGAATCCTTATAAATCAGGACAAGGGTTGCGAGTTTTTCAGGCAAGGAGAACTGTCGAGGATCACTGAATAGATTAAAGCTTCAGTAAACCATTGAAAAGAATTCCCTATGTCTCAGTGTTATCTTGCGTTAATGATATCACAAGAGTTTAAAAATTCAACAGAATCCTATAAAACTGTATTGTGAATGGGAATCACTTTATTTCAGTTTTCGAGATCTTAATTATACTTACTTATGGAAAATTCTTTAAACCGAGCTATGGAGTGGATTCCATTAGAAATCCAGCCATGGGCATTGCTCACGTTAACGACAATATCGTTTGTTATTTTTGCACAATCGGTCGCACCCAAATGGAAAATTCTTCGGTCTGCGCAACCCACGGTCCCAAGGACCTCCTTAGGTAAGAGATTGAGAAATTTGCTTCTTTTGGGGTTTGGGCAAAAAAAACTTTTCAAAAATTCTTCTGCCGGTTGGATGCATGCTTGCATATTTTGGGGCTTCCTGATTCTTTTGTTGCGTGCCGGATATTTTTTTGCGATCGGTTTTTTCCCAGCGCAAAATTTTTCTGTGGGAGGGCTGGAATGGCTGGAAAAAGGTTATAGCCTCATTAAAGACGCGGCTGTTTTGGGCGTCACACTTGCGGTTCTTTTTGGATTATTTCGCCGACTGGTGATTCGTCCCTCTCGTTTGACCTTGTCGCGGGAAGGGATCGTTATTCTGGGTCTTATTCTGGCGATCATGTTCAGCGATGTGTTTTTTGATTCCGCATGGATTGCTTTGAACCCTTCTGCTGGCTCCTGGTTTGTCCCATTGGGGATGACAGTGTCCCCCGTTCTTGGAAACGGTGAGTGGATTGTTCATTTGCATAACTTCGCTTACTGGACACATGTTTCATGCATATTGCTTTTCGTTTCGATTCTTCCCCGAGGCAAACATTTTCATATCCTCACCGCTTTGCCGAATTTATTTTTTTCAGATCTGCCTGCGAAAGGCAAACGATTGTCCCGAATTGATTTTGAAGATGAAAGCTTAGAAGCTTTTGGAACGGTGCAAGCCCTGGATTTTTCATGGAAATCGATTCTGGATTTTTATTCTTGCACCGAATGCGGTCGCTGTGACAATGTCTGCCCCGCTTTGAACAGTGGAAAACCGCTGTCTCCAAAATTGTTCACCGTTGGAATCAGAGATTTTATTAAAAGAGAAACGCCTTTTTTACTCAAGGGCCAGGTTCGAGAGGGCGAAGGGTCTGTGTTGCTTGGGGATGTCATATCGGAAGAAACACTTTGGTCTTGCACGACTTGCGGTGCTTGTGAAGAAGAATGTCCGGTCGGTATCGAGTACGTTCCAAAAATTATAGAGATGCGACGCGGGCTGGTTTTGAATGAAGACCGTTATCCCAAAGAACTCACCGCGAGTTTCAAGTCACTGGAAGTGAACAGCAATCCCTGGGGATTTGGTTGTGACACACGCGAGGACTGGGCAGAAGGACTGGAACTCAAACGCTGGAACAAGGACGCGCCGAGCGAATACTTGTATTTTGTCGGATGCAATGGGGCCTTTGATAAGCGTGGTCAAAAGATTGCCCGTTCGGTGGTAGAACTTTTGACTTCCGCAGGCGTTGACTTTTCGATTCTGGGACGGAAAGAGGGATGCACGGGAGACCCTGCCCGCAGGGCAGGAAACGAATATTTATTCGACATGCTGGCTTCAAAAAACGCTGAGACTTTTCTGAACCTGGGGATTGTAAAAGTCGTCACCCATTGTCCGCATTGTTTCAATTCCCTGAAAAATGAATACCCGGACTTCGGAGTGCATCTGGAGGTATTGCATCATTCTGAATTACTGGAACAATTGATGAAAGAAGGGCGTCTGTCACCCAATGCAGAAGAGGGTAAAGTCGTTTTTCACGATGCCTGTTATCTTGGGCGGCACAACGAAATCTATGATTCGCCCCGTGCGGTGATATCTGAAAATGATCTTGTGGAAATTGAACATCAGAAGGAGCGTGGAACCTGTTGTGGTGCAGGAGGCGCACGATTCCTGATGGAGGAGACCTCAGGTTCGCCAATGAGTCATCAACGACTGGACGAACTCATGCAAGCAAAACCGGATACGATTGCGGTGTCCTGTCCTTTTTGCGTGTTGATGCTGGAGGACGCCGTCAAGTCCAAAGGGTTGACTGGAAAAGTGGTTGTCGCCGATGTGGCGGAGCTGGCAAACAAACAACCGACTAAGGGTTGATTGTTGAATAGCTGATAGCGTCGGACAATCGTTTCAAAGTGCGTTCTTTTCCAAGCAGAAGGATAACATCGTAAATTCCTGGGCTTGCTGTTTGTCCGGTCAAGGCGACGCGCACAGGTTGAGCCAGTTTCCCCAGTTTGATATCTGCTTTCTCGACGATTTCCTTGAATAGTTTTTCAAGCGTTTCTTCAGTGATATCGCTCAGATCACGCAAACCATTGACCAACTCTTCCAGCAAGGGGTTTGCGGATTGCGTTAAAAACTTTTTGCCCGCCGTTTCGTCGATTGTAATATTTTCTCTGAAATAAAATTCTGCTTTATCAGCCATCTCCTTGATCGTTTGGGAACGTTCTTTCAGAATAGGGATGGGACGCGCGATTTCTTCCGGTGTCATCTCATGATTTTCAGGAAGAATTTTTTCGTGAATCAAAAGGTTCTCAAGCAGGGAAGCCAATGTTTCCAGAGATGCGGCTTGTATGTACTGATGGTTGAGCCACAACAGTTTTTCAGGATTGAATACGGCGGCTGAAACGCTGACGGAGTCGAAGTTGAAAAACCGGATCATTTCTTCTCGTGTAAAAATTTCCTGATCGCCATGCGACCATCCCAGCCGGGCCAGGTAATTGATCAAGGCATCGGGCAGGTAGCCCATATCGCGGTAGGCGAGGGTGGAGGTGGCACCGTGACGTTTGCTGAGTCTTGTTTTGTCTGATCCCAGTATCATGGAAATATGTGCAAACTGGGGGCGGGGATAGCCCAAGGCATCGTACATCAAGGCTTGCCGGGGTGTGTTCGAAAGATGATCGTCACCGCGGATGACATGCGTGATCCCCATATCGGCATCGTCGACCACCACAACAAAATTGTAAGTGGGAGTTCCATCGGTTCTTTGTATTATAAAATCGTCTAGTTCCTCGTTGTCAAAAGTGACATTGCCACGCAAAAGGTCTTTCACCGTTACGGTGCCCTCGGCCGGGGCCTTGAAGCGAACAACATGGGGAGCGTCGGAAGTACCTGTCAGGTTTCGGCAGGTGCCATCGTATTTGGGTTTGCCTTTACGTTCGAGAGCTTCTTTACGTTTGGCATCCAGAGTTTCAGCCGAGCAATAACATCGATAGGCGTTGCCCTCTTTGATCAATTTTTCAACGGCCCGGTCGTAGACTTCCCTGCGTTCCATTTGGCGGTAAGGTCCCTCATCCCAGTCCAGCCCCAGCCATTTCATTGCTGAGATGATTTCCTGAATGGATTCCTCTGTGGAGCGGGAAACGTCGGTGTCTTCAATGCGAAGAACAAATGTCCCCCCCATATTGCGTGCAAACAACCAGTTGAATAAGGCAGTTCGTACTCCGCCAATATGCAAGTAACCTGTGGGACTGGGCGCAAATCTAACTTTTACGGGCAATGTCATGATGGAAATATTTGAAAGATTTATGAATGGCAAGCTATGGCTACGAAATCTCGATAAGCGACTTTATACTAGAAGCGATAGATTATCAAAATTTTTAAAAGGGAGCTGAAAAACAATTATGGATTGCCGAGAGATATGGAGAATGCTTCGCTGATAAAGAAAAAAAAACAGCCGACCCTCGAAAGGATCGGCTGTTTAATGAATGACTGAGGTTTGATATCTCAGCATACGCCGGGCAAACCTAAATTACATGCAGTTAACGCTTACAGGGTTGGTGCCAATGTTGGTGATTTTTACCAAACCGCTGATGTCGCCGATAGAATCACCTCGGCTGAATGCGTTTTGTTGTTGCAATACAACTTTGGACGCGCCGTATGTTCCACGAACACCAATACCGGTCAAACCATGATCGGTCTCAACCAAAGTATGGTTGCTGTCGTTCGGGCCCAAAGAAATCGGAACCGTCGTGAAGTTTGAAGATTTCCAAACGCTTACATTGCCCGTTCCACGATCATTGCTGGTGTAGCCGAATTTATCGTTGGATGTGTTAGCAATTTTCGCTACAGAAATTTCAATGGATTTTGCATCGTTGCAGGATGCAGTTTGGCCATTGGCAATTTCTTGCGCAGAAGCACTGGATGCGTAACCAATCAAAAGTGCGGTAGCAATAACAAATACTTTTTTCATTGTTCTCTCCTTTTAAAAGTTTAAAGGTACAGAATTAAATTTGAACCCCGAACTCAAGTCTGGGTTCGTAAAAAAACAAATGGAGCTTCCTAAATAAATAAGATCAAACTTCTCGTGCTTTCACTAAATTCAGATTTATACAATGATCTATGCCTTTTGAATCCTTATTACCAACGAGATAACAAACGCCATAAACTCCAGCTTTACCAAAAGACAGACTGATACTCTCTCCTGCAGGAAATACCTTAATCGTCAATATTTTTTTTTGCGTTGCCTTATCAATGATTTTTACATTGACGAGATGCGTCGGGTAATCATTTCGAATGTTGATTTCCGACGTGGGCGACAATGTTAGAGAAACGGGTGTGTCTGAGTGGATGAGTGAAACGGTTTGCATAGTTTCGAGATCACCCGCTAACAAATCTTTGGTGTCAGAAAAAAAAGCCAGAACGCCAAAAAGAAAAAGAGCCGCAATCGTGCCAGTTGTCTTGCGATGCATTTAAACCCCCAAAAGAGTACTCAAATTAAGTACCAGAGAAACACATAACAACGCATTTTCTGGAACTGGAAAAACGCTATATTCTGGGAAGTCTAGTCTTTCGTGTGGGGAAATGGTATCAGCGGAAGGATTTATTTTTTTAAATCGTTTTCTTGTTTCGGGTAGGTATTTTTCCTATCCAGTTTTAGATGTTTATAGTATTGAATAGGAGGGGCTAGATGAGTTCGTTATTGATGGCGTAATGGATGAGTTCTGCATTTTTCTTGAGATTCATCTTTTCCAGTATGCGCGAACGATGCGTGCTGATGGTCTTGACGCTGAGAGAAAGTTCATTGCCAATTTCAGTCAAGGATTGACCTTTTGCGATCATGCAAAACACCTGATACTCCCGGTCTGAAAGGTTTTCATGAGGGGCGTGGCTGGGATCAAGAAAACCAAAGGCCAGCTTTTCTGTGATCTCTGGACTGGCATATTTCCCGCCTTTGGCTACCTTTCTTATGGCGTTCATAAGAATATCTACATCGCTGTCCTTGGTGATGTAGCCTGATGCTCCAGCCTTGATAACACGAACGGCGTATTGATCTTCGGGGTGCATGCTTAGTACGAGAACCGGTAAATCAGGGTTCTCACTTTTCAATTGTTTTAATACTTCCAATCCGCTTTTTCCAGGCATGCTCAGATCGAGCAGGACCAAATCGTAGGAATTATGATGGACTAAATCAATCAGCTCGTTGCCGTTCTTGGCGGAAGCTTTGACAATAATATCTGAGGTTTCCGCAAAGGCATGACACAGACCTTCTCTAAAGAGTGGATGGTCGTCGCCAATGAGGATTTCAATTTTTTCGGATGTGTTTGTTGCCGTCTTCATAATTGAGTTGTGTTGGTTGATTTGCAAAAATTATTGTTAGACTTTTCCCAAGTAGGGATGCACTGTGCACACTGAGGGATTTAAAGAACTATCGTTACTAAAGTGCCTTCACCAGCGGCTGATTCAAAGTTTATATTCCCGCACCAGGGGGTCGCACGTTCTCGCATACCCAGAATGCCCAGCGATGTTGGATCGGTGATTTGATGGGTAGTTATGCCTATGCCATCGTCCTTGAGGGTCAATTTAAAAATACCATTTTTTTGTTCAAGTTCAACCTGTAAATTTTTTGCTTGTGAGTGACGGGCGACATTCGTCAATGCTTCCTGAAAGATTCTGAAGAGGGCGGTTGCTTTTTCTTTATCCCATTGGTCTGTTTTTGATTTTAGAATATAGGAGCATTCGATACCCGAGTTGGTGGCAAACTCATTGATTTGCCATTCAATGGCTTCAGAAATTCCAAAATCGTCCAAAATTGGTGGGCGGAGGTCCATGACGATTTTTTTTACAATCTTTATATTTTCTGAGACAAGGTTGGTAATTGCCTGCGTGTATTTTGTCAAATCGGGTTCAATAGTGACTAGCTTTTTTTCAAGAAGAGTTGCCTTGAATTTTATTGCGGTTAAAATTTGGGCAAGCTCATCATGTACTTCTCTGGCGATGCGGGTTCTCTCTTCTTCGCGTACCGATTGCAGGCGATGGTATAAATTGCGTAATTTTTCCTGAGAATCATTGATTTCCTCTTCCGCATATTTGCGTTCGAATATGCGCCCCAACTGGGCACCAATTTGAGACATGATGTCTAGAAGTTGCGGATTGGGTTCCACAGCCTGGGAAGAAAAAAACTCCATAACTCCGGCAATTTCCTCCCCAATAAAAATGGGGAATGCAAATCCCGCCTTGACATTGATGTCTTTGGCCAAGCGAGATCTTGGGAAATTAGGGTCTGCGCCCACATCGATGATCCATTCGGGTTTTCCACTTTTCAAAACTCTTCCCGGTAAACCCTCACCGGGAGCCATAGCGGTGGTCTCAGAAATTTCCTTAAAATTCTTGAATGATTCTGGATGTTCCAGATACCAGATGGTCGTGGGGAGAAGATAACTGGAGTTTCTACTTTCGGGTAAATAAAGGTGCCCCACAGGCCAGCCGGTGTGATGGCATATCCGCTTGAGACAGAGTTTCAGAGTTTCCTCAATATTTCCAGCTTCGTTAGCGGCAACGGCAATATCTTTGTGGAGTTGTACAAATGTGGTTTCACGCTTGTAGGCGGTATTCGCCAAATTCAGAGCAATTTGTTTTATGTGCAAATGTTCCTGGATCGCATGGAGTTCTTTCTCTGACTGGTTTCGTTTCAGGAAAAGTTGCGTGGTGATTGTAATGATACATATTGCGATGATCAGGCTGGCCAATGCGTATTCGGAGGTGGACTGTTGCGGTGATTTAAAATATCCGATAAATTCCAGACTGATCGCCATGGCGGCGGCGGTGAGGATATAGTTTCTATTGCGGGTTTGATAAGCAAACCCTGCAAGGGCAAGATACAGAACACCTGTGGAGACATCACTGGGTACGTTGATTTCCAATTCCCAACCGAGTGCGAATAGCAAAACGAAAAAACCAACGATTTGAAACAGTCTTTTATTATCGTCATTTAAAAACATAGAATGTTTTCCAACCTTTTGTATGTCTTATAATAATGGGCAGGGTATTGTAGCAGGTTCGGAAACTTTAATTCGACTTGAGTTTATATGATCATAAAAGAAATTCATTGTCGGTCTATTTTGACACGTGCTGGCGGATATCTTGCGCAAGTGGTTTCTCACTCTCTCAATCCCTATATCGGGTGCGGATTTGGCCGATCGTCATGCGGAGTGGCCTGCTACGTCCAATTCAATCCCTGGATTATGCAGTCCAGGGAATGGGGCCGTTTTGTAGATGTGAAAGTAAACGCGGATGAGGTTTACCGGGAAACTGCAAGTGCAGAACGTGCCTGGGCGAAAAAACGCGGAATCCCGTTTTCTATTTTTTTATCAAGCTCAACCGACCCCTGGCAACCGGCCGAGCAAAAATATCATGTCACGAAGAAGCTTCTTTTCGCTATGATTGATGATCCCCCTGATGTTTTGATTTTGCAAACGCATACAGACAGGATTGTTGATGATGCAGAATACATTCTGAAATTATCTCGGCTTTGCAATCTGCGGATCCATATATCCATAGAAGGAGATCGGGACAGTTTACCGGGACTGCCCCCACCGCCGTGTTCGTTGGACAAAAGATTGCAGGCCCTGGTACTTTTCAGCAAGCAGGGCATCGCCACCGTTGCGTGTTTATCGCCACTGTACCCATTAAGAAATCCTGACTTGTTTTTTCAACTTCTAGCCAGTGAGGGTGTTGGTGCGGTGATACTAGATCACTTCATTTTAGGTGACGGTACGGAAGATGGCAACCGCACTTTAAAAACAGAACTCCCTAAAGTCATGGCAGAGGTGAATAAGGAATCGATTCTTCTTTCTTACCGGGATCGAATGGCGAACATTGCCCGAAACTATTTGCCGGTGGGTGTGTCTTCTGACGGTTTTGCAGGAAAATTTACCCGAAATTGAAAGTTATTTTATGAAAATTCAAATGCCTTCTGTTTTGAAGGAACGCATCATAAGATTGAAGGGACGAGGTTACAAGGCCTATAAAGAATTGCAGGGCAGTGCTTTTAAATTTTCTCCTCTCGATGTGTGTTTTGAACACGTTCAAGGCGATCCTTTTGCGCAACCGACACGGCTTTCGGTGTCATTGGATCTGGGTGCTGTTGGTTTTCCTGAATGTTATTTTGACACACCGGTTAGACAGCTGGCATTGGAGGATTTCTTGCTACGCGAATTGAATCGCAATATCAGGAATTCCACATTAAAGATCAAAGGAACGGGTAAAAGTGGAGTCATTGGTGTGCAACCGGTAGGACAAGCGGTTCTTTGCCGGAGTGGCGCGAGGATTGAAGATCAACGCTTAACTTTGATTTTTTTTGCAGGTCTGCCCGCAAGTGGCAGGTCGATTCTTGAAATGGAATGTTTGCGAATGTTTGAAGAATTCATTCAACCTGTATGGGGAAAATCATTGCTTCCAGATGCGCTGGATTTCGCCTGCATCGAAAGGTCCATTGCCACGCTGGAAGATTTTATGGCATTGCAAACCTTGTTGCATGAAAACGATTGGTCAGCGTTCGTCGCCAACGGATCGTTACTGCCGCGAGCGGCGGGACACAGTGATTTGCCTTTGGAAGAACAGGCGGTTCTTTTTCAAGCTCCACAGGGAATGTCGGCTTGTGTGGAGTTGCCTCATGCGGGGAGAGTGGAAGGAATGCCGATTCCCAAGGGAATCCATTTGATCGTAGGCGGTGGATTTCATGGCAAGAGTGCTTTGCTGAATGCGATTCAGTCGGCCATTCATCCACATATTTCTGGGGACGGACGCGAACGCATTGCAACCGTAAGCTCGGCGGTTAAAATACGCGCGGAAGACGGTCGTCCGGTACAAGATATCGATCTTTCTGGTTTTATGGGCAGATTGCCTTCGGTGGCCTCCACTCAGCATTTCACTACCCGTTCGGCCAGCGGCTCGACTTCTCAAGCGGTGAATATCATTGAAGCGATCGAATCGGGCTCGGAATTTTTATTGATGGATGAGGACACCTGTGCGACCAACTTCATGATTCGCGACGCACGGATGCAGGCTTTGATCCGTTCCGATATGGAACCGATCACGCCTTTTCTGGATCGTGTGGAAGAGATTCACCAAAAACTGGGTCTTGGAATTTTGTTGGTCATGGGAGGCTGTGGCGACTATTTTGAACCCGCAACGCAAGTGATTGCGATGGAAAATTATAGACCGAGATGGGTAACGGAAGAAGCAAAAGAGATCGTCAAAAAAGAACCGGGAAGAAGAGTCAAGGAAACCACACATCCATTCCCAACGGTCGTTCAGAGGCGGCGTGGTTTAGAACGTATCGATTTTTCCAGAGGTAATAAAGACGTTGTCATTCAAACACGCGGTTTGTCGTTCCTCACGCTGGGTAATCATGAAGTGGACACGCAAGGTTTGGAACAGTTGCAGGAAGAGGGGCAGTTGATAATTTGCGGTTGGGTACTACGGAAACTGCGCGAATTGCAAAACGATTCCGAATTAAGCGACGTTGCCGGTTTGCGAAAAATTTTTCATGAGATTGAAGATACGGGATTGACATCCATTGCGCCCTACAACACAGGATTGTTTGTTTTGCCTCGACTTTACGAAACGCTTGCTGTTTTAAATCGCATTCGATAAAGACGGACATTCATTCGACACTTTCCGCATGGAGAGGTTTTTGCGTGGGAAGGATGTGCTTGCCCGGTGCGAATACTTTTTCTCTGCCAGAGGGTGTGGCCTGCCACTGGCCTTTGACCTGGTTGTCGGGGGCATCTCCTTTGAATACGAGGTAGCCGTATTTGCTGTAATGCGGTAATTTTCGTATCAGTCCGGGAACGCTTTTCTCAGTTCCGGCAACGATCCAGCTGAGCGTTCCCTTTTGCCCATCAAAGCGGGGCAGGGTGAAGACGAAACCATGTTCTGCCCATGGATAATGCTTGCCTTCAATCGTCACTCCTATGGAGTCGAATTGGAATCCGCGTTCGCTCAAGTTGGATTTCAGCTTTTCTTTCAGAGGATGGTTCCTTCCCAACAGCCAAAGACTTCCTTCAGGCAGAGTCGATGGATCGCCTGTAAGCATTTCTGAATTCCCCACCAGACCCACCGCTAAATTTTGATAAGCAGAGTTTAATTTGTCTTCCTCTGAAGAGGGCCATACGATTTGTTTTTGCGCTCCGTAAGTTTGCCCGATGCTAGCGGGGATTTCTCCTTCATTCAACTTTCGAAACAGGTCTGTGTACGGATCAATCAGAACGGCGGTGGGTTTTGCAAGCAATTCGATGCGAAAGGATTGGCTCGCATCTTTAACGTTCAAGCGTATCAAGAGGGGTTGCTCTTTGCCTTCTTCCCATACAGCGATGGGCAGTTGCAATGAATAGGGTTTTGAATTTTTTTGAGTGATGGTCAGATTGAGTTCAAAGCCTTCTCCGGCAGGGCTGAATTCCGCAGAACTCAATTCTATTTGCGGTGCGCCGATTTGTTGCGTCCATTGTTCAAAAAAATATTTCAAGTCAGTGTGGGAGACCGATTCAAAAGTATTTCTCATTGCCTTCAGGTCGGCATACTGAAAACGGTATTGTTTGTAGAACCGTCGCAATCCCTCAAGAAAGGGGGCATCTCCCAATTGCAATCTCAGCATGTGCAGAGTCATCAAAGTTTTTCCATAGCCTATGGCTTGCTCTGCCGGGCTCTCGGCGAAACGAAATTGATCGATAGAAAAATCGTTTTCAGCATTCACATAACTGTCGTACTTCATCAGTTCCTGAAAGCGGTATTGCGGACCCTGCCCTTTAACGGCCTGCAGGAAATGATCGGCGAGATAAGAGGTCAAACCTTCCGACCAGTTTGTAGAACGTGGATCGTAAAACACGCCATTGCCCCACCAATTGTGGAGTATCTCGTGCGGGTAAGAAGTTTCGAGAATGAAGGGCAGGCGAATCACTCTCGATCCAAGATAGGTGAACGAGGGCATTCCGTACCCGGCAGGCCCGGGCGTTTCGACCAGTGCAAATTTGGGGTAGGGGTAGACGCCAAGCAATGCGGAGAACATGGCGAGATATTTTTTTGTCGCCGTCAGGTAACGTTGCGCCAGTTCGGGATCGTCTTGCAGGAGATAGGCTTGCAGGGACACGTTTTCCCAAATATCTTCGTACTCATAATAATGATTGGCGATGAGAAAAATCTCATTGTTTGGATGCGCATTTCTCCAGGTTGTCCGGGTTCTTGTGTCTGCAACAAGTCCTGGAGATTTTTCACCCTGACTGACAGCCGACCAGCCTGCGGGCAGTGTTGTCGTCATTTCGAAAGTCATTAACTCAGGCGCATCGGTATTCAATTGTGGATAGAAATTATGGGAGCCGGACAGAAATATTTCAGGATTTTGTTTGTCCGATTCAGTCGCATAGGGCCCTGCGTAATGAAATGTCAGGGACAAGGGATCGGGCCAGTCGCTCTGCGAATTCTTTTGAATATGAATCAAATGGATTGAAGGTTCGTCCTCCTTGAGCGAAATAGAATAGGAGAGATCGGACGGCAATTCGAGAGAACTGATTTTTAAATTTTTATCCAGAAAAAAAACGATGTCGCTGGACTTGTTTGATGAAGAAACGACGGTGACGCGATCGACCGCTTGCAGGCTGGAGCTATCGGGCTGTAACTCGATTTCAATTTGATGATGCAGGGGTTGCGAAGCCAGAACATTTCCAGCAGTGCCAAACGTTAAAAACAATAAAAGAAATAAGAAAGTGGAACGCATAGTTAATTGGTAGAAAGAGTTATTAGCGGTTTATCCGACAATGGTATCGACAGTTTCTCTGGAAACGCCGACGATGCGTACGAGCACTCGATTGGGAATGCAGGCGGAAATGCGATCGGCGTATTGGATGTATCCTGATTTGATGCATATTTTATTTTGACAGGGCGATTTGATGATTCTCGCACGACCGTCCTCAATTTGTACTTCGGTGATTCCAAGAGGGCCTGGAACTTTGATGATCTGATTATTAGAGAGTGCGGCGCGTGCAAATTCTTTTTGATTCACCTGAATTACAGCATAGTTCCCGGCTTCGTTCATTGGGTTGTGGAACAGCAAGAACAAATTCAAGATTGCCAGTGCTGTTATCAGGACCAGATCGGCGCGGTTGAATTGAAAATTTATTTTCATGTGGAAGCACGATTCAGGTAGGCGAGGCCTACGAAAAAATAAGATGCGTTTGTTGTTCAGATCACGTTGATCAAATCCAGTTTATCACCAAGATAATGGCCCAATGCCTGTTTCAATTTTTTCAGATCGGGTGTGTTTAATTCAGGATTATTTTCCATGATATGTTTGGCTTCGTTGCGAGCGATTTCTATCCATTCAAAATCTCTCAACAAATTGGCCATTCTTAGAAAGGGCATGCCCGATTGTCTCGCACCGAGAAAATCGCCCGGCCCGCGAATTTTTAGATCTTCTTCCGCGATGGAGAATCCGTCCGAAAATACTTTCATGGCATTGAGTCGTGCTTTTCCTTCTTCCGTCAATGGATAGTATGCGATGAGGAGGCAGTGCGAAGCACGTTCCCCGCGACCGACACGCCCTCGCAACTGGTGCAATTGCGACAGACCGAAACGTTCCGAATGTTCGATCATGATCACTGATGCGTTGGGCACGTCGATTCCGACCTCGATGACGGTGGTGGCGACCAGCACCTGCACCAGTCCCAGCTGAAAATCGGACATGATTTTTTGTCGCTCTTCACGTTTCATTTTCCCGTGTATCAATTCGGCGGAAACATCTGGGAATTTCATTTTGACATATGCCAGAGTTTCAACAACGGCTTTGAGGCTGGACTTTTCGGACTCATCGATCAAAGGGCAAACGATATAGGCCTGCCCGCCTTTCAGTATTTCTTTATAGAGCAGGGCATACGCTTTCTCGCGGGTTTTTTCATAAAAGATTTGTGTTTTTATGGGTTGTCTGCCCGCAGGCAATTCGTCGAGATAGGATACGCTGAAGTCTCCGTAGAGAGTGAGTGACAACGAGCGCGGGATGGGGGTGGCTGTCATGATGAGCGCGTGTGGCTGGTTGCCTTTTTTGCCAATCGCATCGCGTTGCAGTACCCCGAAGCGATGCTGTTCATCCACAACAATGAGACCGAGGTCATTGAAGTTGACGCCTTCCTGAATGAGCGCGTGTGTTCCAACGACAATCTGCGCTGTTCCATTGGCTATTTTTTCGCGGAGTTCACGTCGATCTTTAGCGGTTCCTGTTGCCGTCGCCAGTTCAATGGAGACGCCAAGCTTTTGGCAAAAGGGAAGCAGGCTGGAGAAATGCTGTTCGCTCAAGAGTTCCGTGGGGGCCATCATCGCGCCCTGTCTGCCGTTATCCACTGCGGTGAGAAGTGCGGTCAAGGCGACAATGGTTTTACCGCTTCCGACATCTCCCTGTAAAAGGCGGTTCATGGGAAAATTTTGTTCGAGATTTTCCATGATTTCACCAAGCGATCTTTTTTGTGCGCCTGTAAGTTCGAAAGGAAGGAACTTGATGAGTTGACGAATGAGTGGGCCGCGCGTGGTCATTGCACGTCCAAAGGTTTCATTTTTTCGGAGGTTGCGCTTGAAAGCCAATCCCAATTGGATGAGGAACAATTCTTCAAAGATCAAACGTTGTTGTTCTGCGGTTTTAAAATTTTCCAGCTCCACGGTGTCCGTGTCCTTGGGTGGAAAATGAGCGTTCGCGAGAGCCTGGGCACGGCCTGGAAAATTGTATTTTTCTAGTAAATACTCAGGAAGAAATTCTTCAATCCGGTCTTGATAAACGTTGATGATGTTCTTCATAACGTTTCTCAAGGCTTTGATGGGCAGACCTTCGGTCGCGTGGTATACGGGAAATATCTGGCCAATGCTCTCTTCTCCCGGAAACTCTTCGGCAAACGATTCTGCTTCGGGATGAACAAATTCCAGACCCGATCCTGCGTAACGGTTGATAACAGGTTTGCCAGAAAGGACGATAAAATTCCCGACAGGAAATTTTTTCTTCATGTACTTTTCGGTGAACTGAAACCATTTTGCCCTTGTGAATCCGGTCTCGTCTTGAACGATGACTTCAAAAACTTTTTTTCGTATTCCCATAGATGTTGTTCCCGTATTGGCAATGGTTCCTGCCAAAGTGACGTGCTCACCCGGGACGAGTTCGGAAATTTTTTTGACACGGCTCAAGTCTTCGTAGCGGAAGGGAAGAAAACGCAAGGCATCGTCAACGGTTTCCAGTCCAAGTTTTTTTAACAGTAAGGCCCGTTTGGGGCCAACTCCTTTGACAAACTGAAGCGGATCGTTGGTGGAGGGAATATTCTTTTTTGCAGTCTCAGGTTTCATGGACAAGAGTATAATTAAAATAGGCTGAAATGGTTAGTATGATAATTATACAGGGCCTGTTTATGGAAACAATATTTGACAAAAATACGGCTTCTAGGTATCCTTTAATAGCCATAAAGGCAAAAAAAACAAAAAAATAGAGCACTTGTTAGGCTTGTTAAATTCGAGCCTGAAGATGGTATATGAGAAAGCTGAATGACATAGCTGATGCGATTTTGGCGTATCATCCAACCGCTGAAATAGATGTGGTTTTCGATGCGTATTTTTATTCCGCGAAAGCTCACAGGAACCAGAGTCGTAAATCAGGAGAGGCGTACTTTTCTCATCCTGTGGAAGTCGCCTGGAACCTCACGCGTTTGCGAATGGATGAGAAATCCGTTGCCGCAGGGTTACTGCACGATACCATAGAAGACACTCTTGCCACTAAAGAAGAAATCATGGAGCGTTTTGGGGACGAGGTCTGTCAGCTTGTAGACGGCGTTACCAAAATCAGCAAGATTCAGTTTTCAAGCAAAGAAGAAAGTCAGGCGGAAAATTATCGAAAAATGATTCTGGCCATGTCCAAAGACATTAGAGTGGTGTTGATCAAGCTTGCAGATCGCGCTCATAATATTCAAACGCTGGATTCTTTGTCCGAAGCAAGCCGCTACCGCATCGCGCGTGAGACTTTGGATATCTATGCACCCATTGCTCATCGCCTGGGAATCAGCTGGATAAAAAATGAATTGGAAAGTGGTTGTTTGCCGCATGTAGCCCCGGAAGCTTATGCTCTCATACGCGAGAAGATGGAACGTGGAAGAGAGTTTAGGTCCGTCTATGTCGAGAAGGTTTGCGTTCTCATCGAAGATGAGTTGAAGGAGTCCGGTATTGAGGGAGTGATTCAAGGTCGAACCAAGCAAGATTACAGCATTTACAAAAAAATGGTCGAACAGAACATTACGTTTGAAGAGATCTACGACCTGATTGGTATTCGTATTTTAACAAACTCTCTGAGAGATTGTTACGCGGTTTTAGGATTGATTCACTCTTTGTGGAAACCGATTCCGGGGCGATTCAAAGATTATATTGCGATGCCAAAACCAAACCAGTATCAATCCTTGCATACAACGGTGATAGGCCCTGAAGGGGAGCGTATCGAAGTGCAAATAAGAACGCAGGAGATGCACAAAATTTGTGAGGAAGGCATTGCGGCGCATTGGCAATACAAAGAGAAGATCGGGCATGAAAATGAAGGTTCTACGGATTCCCGATTGAACTGGGTACGGCATCTGATTGAAAACCAAAAAGACATAAAAAATCCGAAAGATTTTTTGAACGCATTTAAAATCGATCTCTTTTCGACGGAAGTCTATGCGTTCACCCCTGCGGGAGAAGTGCTTGCATTGCCGCGCGGTGCTACGCCGGTGGACTTTGCTTATGCCGTCCACACAGATATCGGTAACCACTGCCATTCCGCCAAGGTCAACGGAAAGCCAGTATCCCTTCGCATTAAATTACGCAATGGAGACCAGGTTGAAATCACATCTTCAAAGGAAAACTCCCCAAGCCGGGAATGGCTTTCCTTCGTAAAAACGTCCAAGGCCAAAGGCAAGATCACTCATTACATCAATGCCATGGATAAAGAACGCAGTTTGAAATTGGGACGCGAGTTGTTGGAAAAAGTCATTTGTGAATTTGGAATGGACCCATCGTTATTGATCAATGAGCAACACATGGGCGAAGTTCTGCAAGGGGCCGGAGTGATGAATCTGGAAGGCTTGTTTCTAGGAGTCGGCGTGGGTAAAATAGCACCCCTGCAAATCGTTCAAAAGTTGGTGCCTCACGAGGTTCTGGAGGCTCGTAGAATTGAAGGTTTGCATCAGGTTAAGCTAAAAGAGATCAGCCCCTATAAGAACTCGGCCAGTCCTATTCGTGTCAAGTGCTTGAATGAAGATATTCACTTGCGAATTGGAAAATGTTGTAATCCCGTGTTGGGCGAGCCCATCGCAGGTTATATCACACGTGCCAGAGGTGTGACGGTACATCATATCGATTGTCCCAGCGTTAGAGATCTGGGTGGAGAATCCGAACGTCTCGTGGCGGTGGAGTGGGGAGAAGAGGGGCAGACTCGTTTTGAAGTGCGTATCAGTATCGTAGCGGAGGACAAGCCGGGCCAACTTGCAGAAATCACCCAAGCCGTAGCTGATTGCATGACCAATATCACACGAGCAAATATCAAGCAGGGGCCAAACAAACGAGCGTATTTTGATTTCTTGATCGAAATTTCCGATTTAGGGCAACTGGACAAAACCATGTCGGCCATCAATGCCGTTTCAGGTGTGATTCACGTCGAGCGAATCAAAGCCAATGCGGGGACTGCGCACAGAAGCTAGGTGCCATTGACAGGGGAAAAACCTGTCCTGTTGCAATCCCGACGGCGTAGTATGTCGAATTATGTATTAAATAAAGATTTGACCCCTTAATGAGACAGGCCTAACGTTCCAGGGGAATATCGACCCGGAACGACTTAAAGAACCTTTGTTACTTTTCCTTTTTTGAGACAGCGGGTACAAACTTTCATAGACTTAACGACACCCTTGACTATACCCTTGATTTTTCTCAAATTAGGATTCCAGCGTCGGCGGGTTTTGTTATTTGCATGACTGACGTTGTTGCCAAACATCGGCCCTTTATCGCAAACTTCACACTTCTTTGACATCACAAACTCCAATAAAAAATCATTGTTTCAGAATGGATTCAATGCTAGCATATGGTGATACTAACGGCAAGTAAAATAAAGAGACTAATTCATGCTTGTCATCAATAAAGATACTCCTATAAACGCAATCATCAGCGCACACCCCGAAACCATTCGCTTTTTTGGCGATTTGAAGATGAGTTGCGGCGAATGTTTCGCCGTGAACTTTGACACTCTGGAAAATGGGGCTCTCATGCACGGAATGGATGTCAATAACTTGCTTCTAAAATTGACGGAGTTCCTGCAATCCCTTCCTGCGTCTGTTCCTACGCGAAATTAGCTTTTTAAGTAGCAAATGTTTAGATGTTGCCTCCCTGTAAACCTCTTAACAGGTCGTTGGTCGCGATTTAACAATCATTTGTTCTCTGATTGATATAGGTAGCGGTCTCTGCAACACTCGCTATATGGTTTCCCCTGAACTGAAGGTTTCCAGAAAGAGTCAGATCGATAGCTCCTTACGAATCAATTTCTAGCACTTATTTTTCAGGGCTGAGTGTACCTTCTCTAGAACAAAATCCAGGTTGATCGGTTTGGAAATAAATTCATATGCACCTGAGACCATGCAATACTCTTTTCTTTTTTCACTGAGTGATCCTGAAACGATAATGATGGGTGAAGTCGTAATTTTTACTATCTTAGCCAAACACTCATCGCCTCTCATCTGAGGCATTTTAATATCTAGTAAAATGACATCAGGTGCGAATTTTTCTACTTGGGACAGGCCTTCTATTCCATTATGAGCCACCTCTACTACAAATCCCTCTGTCGAAAAAAATTCCGTCAGAATAGAGCAGAGTTCCTTTTCATCATCTATGATTAATATTTTTTTCGGGATGTTTGATTGCATTTTAGTTATAAAAGGTGATGATAACTATTTAATTTCTAATACCAGTCAAAACACAGTTGGAAATAAAAGATGACGCAGACTTTTGTTTTTTAATCGGCAACAGGCAAATTGATCAGAATTGTTGTGCCTTCACCTTTGGTGCTTGTTAAAAAAATTTCTCCACCATGTTCTTCAATGATTCCATGGACTACTGATAGCCCCATACCGGTTCCCTCACCTTGAGGTTTCGTAGTGAAAAACGGATCGAAAGCCTTTAACTCGACTTCATCGCTCATACCCGTACCGGAATCGCTAAACTTGAACTGATGGTATTCTTCTTTACCATGTTTTGTTATCGTGGAACAGCCAACGGTTATCGTGCCGCCATTTGGCATGGCATATTTAGAATTATTCAAAAGATTCAAGTATACCTGCCTCATTCTATCTGAGTCGTAATTAATTTTGACTTTTTTGCCACACCAATCCCTGACGATTATAATATTGTCCAATTTAAATTCTTCCTCCACTATGGACAACACTTTTTCAATCTCCTCCCTTAAGGTTCCTTTTTCAAGTTTTGCATTGCCTTTGCGGGAAAATTCCAACAACCCACCCATAATTTTTTTTATCCGCTCTATTTCGTTGTCAATTTTGAAACAGAATTGCTGTATTTGGGGATCTTGTTTGTTCTTTCTCTGTAGCATCTGAGCGAGAACCGAAATTATATTGACGGGATTTAAAACCTCATGGCAGACTCCGGCTGACAACTCTCCAATTGCCGCCAGTTTATGAGAAGCCAATACTTGTTTTTGAGCGATCTTGATCTTATCCTCAACCTGCTTGCGCTTGGATATATTGGTCTGCAATCCATAAACTCTAACCGGTTCGCCATCCTCATTCCGGGCGACCACTTTTCCTCGGTCCTGCACCCAAACATAGTTTCCTGATTTCGTTCTAATCCTATATTCTATTTCATAAAAAGGAGTCTCACCTTTTAAGTGTTCGGTGTGGAGTTTATTTAACGAGGGTGTGTCATCAGGATGTACCAGTTCTTCCCAAGATCGTGCATTAGGAGAGGAGTCATTGGGTTCAAATCCTAGTACAGTGGACCACTGAGGACTAAAAAAAATTTCTTTCTTTTTAATATTCCAATCCCAAAATCCACCGTTGGTTCCGTCTAACGCAAAGCTCAGTCTTTCCTCAGTCTTTTTCAGTTTATCGAACAACGCTTTTGCCGTTTGAATGGCTTCTCTTCGGGTTGTGAAAGCTCCATGAATTACTGCGAAACACAGCAAGCTAAATATGCCACCCAATATCAGGACAAAATTTGACTGATGAGTGTTGATGGTTGTTTCAAAGGCAGGACGAGAAGTAAATCGGAGAGACCAACGATGACCGTAAAGATTCAAGGATAATGTTTTTTCAAATAGAGGGGAATAATCCTGTAAATCAACCTTGATGTCTATACTCTCGCGAGTATTGTACATCAAGGTGGATTCCTCCATTTTATCCCCATCGTACAATTCAAAATTTACATCCTCTGCTTTTGGGCCTAGAATTCCACGCATGAGGTTTTTGGCTCTAAAAGGACTGTACACATAACCTTGAAGTGCCCTGCGACGCTCTTCAATAGTATCCAGAGGCATATTTTTTTTATAAAGGGGCAGGTAAACCAAAAAACCACTTTGCACATCGTCATCAATCTCTTGAACCAGCGTTACTTTGCCAGAGATAGCCGTATCTCCCGTATCTCGCGCTGTTTGCATAGCCTTTCTGCGAACACTTTCGGAAAACATGTCGTATCCAAAAGCCTGGCGATTGCGAATTGTAAAGGGTTCCAGATAAATGATAGAGGTGTATTCCTCTCGTTCTCCTTCTGGTTTTATATTGTAATCGGGAAAACCTTCTTGCCTGATTGCCAGGACATGTTCTTCTTTGTCTTTGGGATCGATTTTGAGAGAGAAGCCGATTCCCTGGATTCCGGGGTATCTTTTTTCAATCATTAAATCATTTACAAAAATTTCCCATTCACTTCGTAATACTTTGTCCGAGGCCTTAAACAAACCCACCCCGCTACGTAACACTTGCTCATAAGTCATCATCCGATCTTTGATAGCAGAACGGATCGAATCTACCCTAAACGAAAATCTTGTCTCGGCTTCATGGTAAATGGCGTTATTGACAGAATTCCAAAACACCACAGTGAGAATGAGATCTAAAATTAAAATGAACCAGGCTAATTTTTCTCGGTGGTTTTGCCAAAGTGAGTTTGGTTTTGCAAATTGAAATTTTTCAGATGAATTTGACATAACAGGCTTTAGTTAAAAAAATCCCCCGGCAATTGTCCACTGAAAATCGCGCACACCGTAAGTAAAGTCGCATTTTGTTTCTCAAAGTTTGTTGGGATGAGAGATTAAAGCTGAGAATGCTGAAGATATCTACTATATAAAATACTTCTATGAATTTTAAAGATAGTTCATATAGCTTCCATTTTATATAAAAATTCTTTTTTGTTTTCGATTCCAAGCGATTCTTGCCCGAGAAAGGCTCAGTTTTACCTGATTCTTTCTGCGGAGTAGAATTTTATTACAGAATTAGGACAGATTTGGAAAGCTGTTTTTTTTATGGAAGAAATAACTAAGGAGGGGATTTTGAAAGTAGCCAGACTGCCAACAATATCAAGTAACGAATTGAGTTGCTAATTAATTGGGGCTAACTAGCAACTCACGAACAAATAAAGCGAACGATTGAGGAAGCACTCACTCAATGACGATGGTTTAACCTGCTTCGCCAATGATGTCTCGCAAAACCGATTCTGCCAAATCCTGACTGTCAACGTGATAGGTGCCATTCGCTATTTGTTGTTTTATCTTCTCAACTTTATCGACACGAATGTCTGAAGCTGAATTGACAGCTGAGTGTGCTTTTTGAACATCTTTAGCAAAGGACGAAACATTCACGGTGCTGGAGGTTGAGACGGTTGGGGAAGTCGAATCAGCCTTCGTTGCCGGGGCTTTCGAATCTACTCGAGCCCGATCCTGAATGGCCTTGCTTTTTATTCTGAAGTCGTTTCCTGGGATTTCCATTTCGCTACCTGCTAAATATAAGGAAAGTTTTTAGTATTTTAATTTTTCCGAACAGGTGAGTTTCTTTTCACCTATTAGATTTACCTCTTTATCGGAAGGGACCGGTCAAACTTTAGTCTCTAAGCTAAAAAAAATTCCTATAGTTCACAAGATTCAAGATACTGCGAAAACAGGGGTGTGTCAAGAATTCTGAATGCGAAAAATTAATCTATTATGGCTCAAAGAGATTGATTTTACAAAAATTTTGAATATCATAGGGGTATGATTTAAATCTTTCGAAACTGGAGCAGGATAAAAAGTCGTGAAATATAAAAACCCGATTCCAACAGTTGACGTTATCATTGAATTTGAGGACAAGGGAATTATTCTCATTAAAAGATTCAATGAGCCCCACGGATGGGCTATACCCGGAGGGTATGTCGATTACGGCGAATCTCTGGAGACCGCCGCAGTGCGTGAGGCGAAACAGGAGACCGCGTTGGATGTGGAGCTTGTGGGCCAGTTGAGAACTTATTCTGACCCGCATCGGGATTTCCGCCAGCATAATATCTCTACGGTATTTATTGGGAGAGCTAAAGGTGCACCCAATCCCGGAACAGATGCAAAGGAAATCGGTATTTTCACTCGGGACACTTTGCCCGATCCTCTGGTTTTTGATCACGCAAAAATTCTTAATGATTATTTTCAGTTTATCGAAAATAAGAATAAATATTGATGATCATCCGGGGACATCGTTGCCCACCGTTTGATTTATCCCTCCTTTTGAAGCAGATACCGCTTCATTTTACTTCCCTGATAATACTTCTATTTATCTGCATCAGTTGGAGTTCCCCCCGTCTGGGGTTGGCCAATGATTTCAGCCAACCAGAGTTCCGACCGTATTCCCGAATTGTTTGGGATTACCTGAAAGTCTTATGCGATTTTGGCCCCCGGTATTTGGGCAGTGAGGGTTACAAAAAAACCATCCAGCTGATTCAGGATACCGGATTGAAGTATGCCGATGAAGTGGAATCCCAGTCATTTTATCCCATTGAATCGCTCCGTGGAAACGAAGGCAAATTCCAAAATCTGATTTTAAAATTCAATGGTTCAGAGCCGGGGGGAAAACCTTTGTTGATCGGCGCGCATTACGACACCCGGCCTTTTGCGGATGAGGAAAGCAATCCCGATAGGGCAAAGCAACCCATTTTAGGAGCCAATGATGGGGGATCGGGAACGGCTTTATTGTTGGGATTGGCCGAGTGGTTGAAATCGCACCCTCCCCGACAGCCGGTTCATCTTGTGTTTTTTGACGGTGAAGATTATGGAATGCTAAAATCGGGGCAGATGTTGCTGGGCTCCATTCACATGGCTACCACAATTCAGGGCCGAGGCGGAGAAGGGACTCCCCGTGGTGTCCTGATTTTGGACATGCTTGCGGATAGCCATCTGGAAATTTTCAAGGAAAACTATTCTCTTAAATCCGCTCCGGACATGGTGGAATCCCTTTTTTCCATTGCCAAACGCAACGACATATCGCAATTCAAAGATAGGAGCAAATATTCGATTTATGACGATCATTATCCCTTCTTAAAAATAGGTATTCCTTCTGCCGTTTTGATCGATATGGATTACCCCGACTGGCATAAGCTCAGCGATACTCTGGACAAATGCTCTGAAGAAAGTTTGGCTGCTGTTTTTTTTGTCGTCACAGAATGGCTGGAGACGCAGTAATAAGTTGTAACCTTTTAATAAAACAATTCGAGCAATATCAACCATCTTGATCCAGTCCAGCATTCGCCTGCCTCTTACTTGTCAGATAGGGTATTCTTTCCTGCCATTAAAAAACGGTGCTTGGTTTTTCCGGATCGGCGTTATTTCAACCCTTTTGGAATATCCTTAAGTCTGTGCAGATCAAGCTTAAAAGACATTTGGGAAAAAGTTTTAATGGGAGTAGAATCTTAGGTGATTTTATAAAATCATTTGAGATCATAGATCGATTGATAGGTAGCAATAAACTGTTTACCGATCGCGCTAGAGGCTTGATTTTGCCTGAGGGTCAGGTGTTATCGGCCATTGAGTGTGAGTGTGCTGGGAGGATTTTAGTTTGATACCTCGAAATTTTGGAAACATTTTTTAATCAGCAGTTGGCGGGGCGGTTGCCCCGGAGTCGAAGGAGTGATCCGATTTTGAACACAACTCAGGGAAAGCGCATTCTTTTGGTCGAAGACGAAACGCATTTGGCGCGAGGCCTTAAATTCAATCTTGAGCAGGAAGGTTATGTGACCGCTCTTGCAGGAGATGGTCAGGAAGCTTTGGATCTTCTGGCCAAAGAAGATTTTGATCTGGTGATTCTAGACCTCATGCTTCCAAAAGTTGGTGGCATGGAAGTTGCCAAACGCATTCGCAAAACGAACATACGATTTCCTATTCTGATGTTGTCCGCCAAGTCTACCGATGAAGATCGCGAGCAGGGTCTGGAAGCAGGGGCGGATGACTATATGACAAAACCCTTCCATCTTCCTGAACTTTTGTTGCGTGTCAAGGGCATCCTTCGTCGTTTGGAATGGTACAAGGAGCCGGTGCACGACCAGGAAATTTTCCATTTCGACGATATGTGGATCAATTTCGGGGCAGGGCGGGCGCGTGGGAAAGATGGCGAATTTTTTCTGACGGCCAAGGAAACAATGGTCATGAAACTATTGGTTTCCAATAAAGGGGAGGTTGTGGCTCGGGAGGAATTGCTCGAACGTGTGTGGGGCTATGATCCCAAAACCGAGACACGGACGGTGGACAATTTCATTGCCAAATTGAGAAAGTATTTCGAAAAAAACCCACAAAAACCACGCCGTATTCTTACCATCCGAGAAAAAGGCTATATGTTCAGCCCCTAACGGTCTCAAATTTTTCCAAACCTGACATGAGTCGCACGACGTCGTTATGCGAATTTAAAAGGGCGATTGCCGAAACGCGATCCTGATAATATTGAACGACTTCGGCCTGATCGCTTTTTAAATCAAATCAAGGATGGCTTTCTATAATGTTAAAAAAAATATTGAACGGGATCGTTAGATTTTATTTGCAGTACTCCCCAATCACTGATGGAAAGGCGGGTTTGTTGAATTTGACAAGACGAATGGTCTTGCCGGATGATTCCTTTGTTACCTTCACAACAAAGCATAAATTCAAACTAAAAGTTTGTCTTAAAAATCCCGAGCATCAACACTATTATTTTTACGGAAGTCATGATGAACGCTACGAGATAAATAACATTTCAAGGCTTCTGAGACCGGGAGACGTTTGCTGGGACATTGGAGGAAATATCGGATTCTACACATGTTTTTTTGCCCAATCAGTCGGGCCGCTTGGAAAAGTCGTCTCTTTTGAGCCGAGTTCTTTTACGATGAAATTTTTGCGTGAAAATATAGAATTAAACCACTTTGATAACGTTGAATTGGTGCAAAAGGGATTGGGAGAAAAGAAAGGGATTGCCGAATTATATTTTCAAAATATGGAAATTGGGCAAGGGACGGCGTCGCTATTAAAAATTGATGGATACGATAAAGTCGAGAAAATTGAAACGGATAAGATGGATAATTTCCTGGAAATCCTGCCCCCCCCCGTATTTATGAAAATTGATGTGGAGGGTTTGCAATTTGATGTTATTAAAGGGGGAGAGGCACTGATTCAAAAGCATCTTCCACTGATTATGATTGAACTTAAGGACTCTAGTGAAAGTATGGTGAGAGGTGTAGATGAGTTTTTTGCGGCGAAAGGGTATAGCGTTTATGAATTTAAAAAGGACTCTTTGAGTCCATTGAAGGGGCTAAGTTTCCCTTTAAGGAGAAGAAATTATCTATTTGCGAATAAAAACTCTCCTCTTTTTTCAAGGATACGATGAATCTGCAGGTTGATTTTTGAACGCTTGGTGATTGTCGGACTGCCTGAGATTTGTTGCAAATAGTGGATTTTTAGAATAAAGAAAAATTTTGAGGCCCACTCAATTTATGGAAAGTAAAAGGGCACTCAGGGGGCAATAATTTTTGAATCCTTTATAGTAAGTGAGTAAAAACGCCATTTGTTGCTTTAATTTTTATTGATAATAATTATCATTTTTATTTATAATGTGTAGCCAGCACATTTTACGACACTTTTTCAAGCTTTCAGGAAACCTAAACTTATGAATTCATTGAAGTCTGCTTTATCCTTATTATTTTTAATCTTCCTTTCGCTCGGTCACCCTGTTTTGTCTTCTGCTTCGACGGCAGAGGTGGAAATGAAGGTTAAAAAAATAGTCATGATGTTGAATATCGCGGCCAAGGAATATCACGAGGGTATTGCGGACGGCAAAATTATAAATTCAGCGGAATATGAGGAAAGTCTTATTTTTTTAGGACAGGCCTCGACTCGTTTCAAATCGCTGGCTGCGAAACATCCGGGAGCTGAATCGTCGGCGTTGATAGCGGCGTTTGATGCGTTGGAGGAAAGCAGTCGAACGAAAATAGATCCTGGAAAAGTTCGGGCGGAAATCAACGCGATCAACGAAAATCTTCAGAAACAGTTTCAAGTTGAGATCAAATTTACCCCGGCTCAAGCGGTCAATTTGGACAATGGCAAGCTGATTTATCAAAGCCGATGTGTATTGTGTCATGGTCTCGAAGGCAAGGGCAACGGTCCACTTGCGGCTACTCTCACACCGCCTCCCACCGATTTGTCCGATCCCAAGTTTACGGGCAATGCGGATACGCGACCTTACGATAATTTCCAGGTCATCAACGTTGGCATTGCGAATACCGCAATGGTTGCCTGGGCGGAGTTCTTGACGGAAGCGGAAATATGGGATGTGACTTATTACATTCGTTCATTTTCTAATGCAGATGTTCAGCTTCCTTTGCCTGACGTTGCGAAAGTGGCGGAAGCGTCTTCTGGCGATAAAAACGCATTGGACACAATTGCTGAGACACGCACTCTGCTAGATCAAAGTTTGCAACTATTCAAGGAAGGTGATGCAGATACGGCGTCGGAGATGGCATTCGACGCTTACATGGTCTACGAATCGATTGAGGGTGGGCTGGTCAACAAACGCAAGGAACTCGGTCTGCGACTGGAATCCTCTTTCAGCCGATATCGTGCGGAAATCAAACGCAAGGCCCCGCAGGATCTGGTCGAAGGCATTCATAAGAATATACATGAGGATTTGACTCAGGCGAGCGACGTTCTGGTAGAGAATATTGGGTTTGTCGGGCTTTTCCTGCAATCGTTATCCATCATCGTGCGTGAAGGTTTTGAGGCGATTCTTATCATCGCGGCACTGATAACTTTTCTAACAAAATCCCGCAATGAAGATAAGGTAAAATCAATTTATTATGGGGCCGGCATTGGTATTGTGGCGAGTTTTATCACTGCTTATGTTCTTCACGAAGTGCTTAAAATCAGTCGAGTCAGCCAGGAATTGCTGGAAGGCTGGATCATGCTTGTCGCGGTTGTCGCCTTGTTTTGGGTCAGTTATTGGCTGGTGACAAAAATAGAAGCGGCGAAATGGCAAAGTTATATTTCTGGGAAAATGCGACAAGCGGTGTCAGAGGGAAGTCTGCTCACGCTGGGCATGGTGGCCTTTTTATCAGTCTACCGAGAAGGATTTGAGACTGTTCTTTTTTACAAAGCTCTTTATTTGTATGCGGGACCGGGGACGGCTGGAATCATTCCAGGATTTCTTGTGGGAAGTTTAATTCTTGCAGGTATTTACTACCTGATCTCCAAAGCCGGTATGAAAATTCCTATCAAATGGTTCTTTGCGGTGACCAGTGTTTTTCTGTATTTCATGGCTTTCGTGTTCATGGGAAAAGGATTGCATGAGTTGCAAATGGGTGAGCAGTTGTCTTTGACGGCGGCTGATTTTGCTCCAGAGATTTCCTGGTTGGGTATGTACCCTTCATGGGAGACTTTCTCAGGTCAAATGGTTCTGGCTCTGGCTTATATCCTCGCACTTCTTTATACCTTTGTGTTCAAGCCCGAAGTGGAAAACAAACAATTGCATGCAGAAGCTGGGAAGATTCAACAAGACATCGCTATCGTTCACGATCTGGTCGCTCATATTTCGCAACACGCGAAACGATGTGAAGTGTTTTTAAAGGACACCAAAGATCAGGATCTCAAAGAATTATCAGAGCATTTGAAGGAGATCGATGAGAAAGTTCATGAGCTGTATAACCACGTCCACTCCGTTGAAGACCAATTGTCCAGCGAGTTCGAACGCTTGACTCGGCTGAATGTATCGACGGAAGGAAATAAGGGATTGGTTTGAACGTGCGCTCCTTGTTTAAAAATTCACGGTTTTTACACCGTTGGGTGGGTGTGGTTTGTGCTTTCTTCCTGGTGATTTTATCTGTTACAGGTGTATTGCTCATGCATTACGATGAGCTGGGTCTCAATCACAAAGAGGTGGATGGCGCATTTCTTCCTGATAAATATTTTCAAATTGAATCTGGTAAAAGACAAGTTCAAGCACTTGCGGGAACGCCAGAGGGAACAAAATTATTCGTGGGTGCCCGTCACGGTTTGTTTCGATCGGTCGATCGGGGCAAAACATGGACGCATCTTAAAGAAGGTTTGTTCTCTCAAGACATCCGCGCCCTTGCTTTGTCTCCTCAAATGCCGGACATTGTTTATGCGGGTTCTCCGCAGGGAATTTTCAAATCGGAAGATGGCGGCGAGCATTGGAGTGACTGGTTCGATGTCGCGAGCGGCCTGGCTCATCCCGTTGTAAGTCACCTGGCAGTTCACCAAAAGGACCCTGACATTGTCTACGCAGTGACCAATGGGGGGCTTTATTCAAGCGACGATGGGGGTGAAAGCTGGAAACTCTCTTTTGCAGGAAAAAATTCCGATTCTCCACCAACCATTCATCAAGTTGTATTTTCCTCAGTCGATCTGGATACCGTATATTTACTGACAAATCAGGGGGTTTATAGAAAAAATGAAGAATCGGATTGGGAAAATGTCTGGGAAGATCGGTTGCCCATTCCACATTCTTTGATTTCACTTTCCGCAGAACCCGAATTTTTTTATGCGGGGACTCAAGAAGGATTATATAAATCTTTCAATGGTGGCAGATCATGGGTTCGTGATCGAAACAACGATATTGAGTCGGTTCATCTCATACAATCGTCTGAAAAAAATATTTCTCATTTGATCGTAGCTTCAATAGATCAGATTTTTCAAACGAAAAATGGGGGTGATGAATGGAAAGAGATCTCTTTGAGCGATGTCAAAGATGAGTTAAATGCTCCGATTAAAATCGGGGATTTGCTTTATCTTGGGGAGGTAAACCATTCGGTTTTATTGTTGGCAAGTGACCAGGGATTGATCGTTTCTTCTGATGAAGGTAAAACCTGGCGTGTGCCTGAGCTGGAAACTAACAGTGAAAAACTTGCGTCAGAAGATCGCAAAATGGATTTGGTCAAACTGATCACAGAAATTCATACCGGACGTTTTTTTGGTTCCTATTTTGTATTGTTGGTTGATCTTGCCACTCTGGGTTTACTGGGTCTTGTTTTTTCAGGATTTTGGATTCTTTATCAAAGAAACCGAGGGCGTAAAAAGAAATTACTCTTATCCAATCAGGAAGAGGTTGAAGAAACGATGATCGAGCTTCAGGAAACGGCAGAGGACCTGTCGCTTGAAAGCACAGAGGTGCACGATATGATCGAACATATCGGGCAACATTTGGAAAAATGCCGGACGGTTTATTTATCCAAGGAAAGAAAAGAGATCGACGAGATCGGTCGCCATATTACGACCCTGGACAAAAAGATGCATCGACTTATGGAACGCATTGAGGAATTCGAAAACATTTCAAAAAATTAGGACTTGTCGTGCAGTGGAGGCGAGGACTAACAGAGCATGCATTTGAATGAACTCTTGGAATATTTAATTATTAAAGGCTGTTTAATTTACGTTAACAAATCAGGTAAGTCTAAATTGGAGTGACTAATAGATTGTAATTTATGTTACTTTAATATTGGGATGTTTTGATTCAGCGTCATGCAATCATTTTCAGTTCAGCTAATTTTATAGAGGATGAATCCTTTGACTTTCGATTTTCCAATAAGCTCAATCTGGCTAGCCTTTGGTGTTTTCCTCATTATTTTTGAAGTTTTTTTTATTCCAGGGATTGGTTTGGTGTTTGCGGGCCTGGGTGCCGTCACAGTTGGAGGGGTTTTGTTAACGGGATGGATTGACACTGCAAGCTCTCAGTTTATATTGTTCTTCCTTTCAACCGGTGCATGGGCCATTTGTTTGTGGAAGCCTTTAAAGAAATTTATTGAAGTGAAAGATTCCGGGTTTGACGATATTGTGGGTAGTACCGCGATTGTTTATGGAGTTGCCTTGAAAAAGGGGAAATCCGGCGAAGTGAAATGGTCGGGAGCAATAATGAAGTGTGAACTTCACTCAGAGGGCGATGATAATCTAATTATTGAAGTTGGAGAAGAGGTCGTTATAAGGGAAGTCTGCAAGGGAATTTTGATTGTGGAAGAAAAATCTCAAAAATAATGGACATTATATACTTTCTACTTGAGGCCATTAAAGATATGGATTCGATATCTACCTTCTATCTTGTTGTTGCATTTTTTATCTTCCTAACGGTTACAAAAGGGGTCAGGCTTGTCCCTCAACAGCAGGCATGGGTCATTGAGAGATTGGGTAAGTTTAACGAAGTTTTGATTCCTGGTCTGAATTTTATCATTCCTTATCTCGACAGTGTCGCTTATAAGCATTCTCTTAAGGAAACAGCGGTAGATATTCCCAGCCAAAGTGCCATCACGAATGATAATGTCACCTTGATTATTGACGGCATTCTATACTTTAAAATTACCGATCCCAAACAGGCTTCCTATGGTGTGGCTGATGCCCGGTACGCTATTTCCCAAATGGCACAAACCACCATGAGGTCAGAATTAGGAAAAATCACTCTCGATAGAACCTTTCTGGAACGGGATATGCTAAATGTCAATATTGTTCAGAGTATTAATGAAGCTTCTGTTGCATGGGGCATTCAGTGCTTGCGCTATGAGATCAAAGACATAACACCCCCTGACAATGTTCGACAGGCAATGGAGCTTCAAGTTGCGGCGGAAAGGCAAAAAAGGGCCGAGGTATTGAAGTCAGAGGGGCAAAGACAATCGCAGATCAATATTGCAGAAGGTTACAAACAAGAAGTGGTTTTAAAATCAGAAGCGGCTATGACGGATCAAATAAACAGGGCAAAAGGAGAAGCCGAGGCTATTCTAACTGTTGCCCGTGCGACTGCTGATGGTATTGAAATGGTTGCTGCGTCTGTTCAAAAAACAGGGGGTGAAAAGGCGGTCGCGTTGAGATTGGCCGAACAGTACATTTCGGCATTTTCAAAATTGGCAAAGGAAACAAACACCATCTTGCTTCCTGCAAATACGGGTGATGCCGGGTCGATGGTAGCTCAGGCACTTTCAGTATTCAACAATATCCAGAGCACATTGAACTCAAAAAATAAAATCGATTCCTGAATGAATTTTATTTTTATGCGGGATGCTATACAGGACGTTTGGATTCAACCAGTGGTTTTAACTTTGGTTTATCCGAAGCTCCTATTATGCTCAGTAGAGTTTTAAAGACTTCAAGTGGGAAAGTTTTTTATTGAGAGTGTCCTTCGTGCTGTCTGCGAGAAAGTTTCCACGCAAATCCAGCTTCTCCAGCGCAGTGATTTTGCGGTCTATAAATGCAAGTGCCCCCCGGTCGCGCACTTCCGCCCAACCCAATTGCAAGGCTTCAAGCTTTGGAAAGCCTTCTGACAGTGCGATCGCTTCTGCACCCTCATCACCTAAAATATTGTGTCTGAGAATCAGTTCTTTCAGTTTTGGAAAGGATGCTTGCGCAAGCATACGGGCACCCTCGGTGGAGATGCCGTTGTAGCGCAAGTCTATTTTAACAAGATTTTGAATGAGAGGATTTTTGACCAGAGCGGCAATGCCATCGTCGCCGATTTTCTGCCCGTTCAAATTTAAATATTGCCCACCTTTTTTCAAGTTCTTTTTAAAAAGCTCTGCATAATCGACAGGTGCTGTTTTATGAAAAGTTTGAGCATGAGAGATCGATCCAAGAAACGCGCAAAGAAGTATTGCTAATAAGATAGCGAATGATTTCTTGCGGAATGTTGGGACGAAAACGTCAGGCATTTTTAATTTTTCTTTCAGCCATTTTTTCTTTGATTCTTTTCAGATCCTCAAGGCTTGTGATGGCGATCTCGTCATCATCGTCATCGATATCATCTTCGTAAATGAAATCTTCAATTTCATCCAGATGAAGATGACACAATCGGGATCGGCATTTTGCCGCTCGAAGTGCTTCGACGCCTTCTCGCCTTATCCGGTTGCCTGTCAAAAAGAGATGTTTTAATTTTATCAAAGTGGTTGATTCTGCAATAGCGATGGCACCGTCATCTTCAACGAGATTGCTGTACAGGGACAGTTTGTTCAGCTTTTTAAAATATGGGGATGCGGCAATGGCTTTGACGCCGTCGTCTCCAATCAAGTTTCCGTAGATGTCGAGTTCGGTGAGGTTTTTGAAATATTCGGACTCGGCAATAGCCAGTATTCCTTCATCGCTGATACTGTTATTGGGCAAACTCAAGCGTTTGAGTTTACTCAAAACCTTAGAATTAGCGATAGCAATCGCTCCTTTATCGCCCAACTTTTGATTACTCAAATTAAGAATTTTTTTATCGGGTGTTAGAAACTGTTTGATCAAATATTCGACGCTGGCCACGAATCACTCCAGTAAATGGATAGTCTTGTTGTGCTTTATGAGAAGAGCTAAGTATATCACAATCTGGTTTTTAAAAGAGCTTATTGACGCGTGTTTACATGAATCCATAGCGCAAGAGAAACAGGGCCGCTATGAGGTAGAGTCCCCAATGAACCTCGCCGCCTTGTTTGCCCACAAGTTTGATGAGCGGATAGGCGATGAAGCCAAAGGCCATTCCATCGGCGATGTTGTGAGTTAAAGGTATCCCGCACAGGATCAGAAACGATGGCAGAGAAGTGTCCCACCGACTCCAGTCAATATGAAGGGTTTGCGAGGTCATGAGGCATCCGACGACCACTAATACGGGAGCGGTGATGGGATAGAGGGTGATTTCGCCGTGTTTGTATCCGCCACCGATCATTTCAGCCAGTGGAAAAAAGAAAATAGACAGTAAAAATAATATACCAACGGTGATGCTGGTCAGACCTGTACGTCCCCCTTCGGCGACTCCCGCCGAGCTTTCGATGTAGCAGGTGACCGTAGAGATACCCAGCGTCGCCCCCAATGTCGTTGCCAGTCCATCGGGTAACAGGGCGCGATTGAGGCGGGGAAGTTTGCCATTTTCCAACAGTCCCGCTTGTCGTCCGACGGCGACGAGAGTTCCCGCAGTGTCAAAAATATTCACAAATACAAAAACAGTCACAATGGTCAAGACTTCCATTGTCATTGCACCAGCGACATCCATTTGCAAAAAACTGGGAGCCAGACTGGGGGGGGCCGAAATCAAACCCTTGTAGGAGATCAACCCCAGGGGAATGCCTATCGCAGATAGAACCAGCAATCCTATGAGCAAGGCTCCCGGAACTTTGCGGAAGAGGAGACCTCCTATCAAAATGATTCCGAAAAATGTAAATACGGCGGGAAGGGAATGCGGGTCACCCATCTGCAAGAGTGCCCCGGAATGCGATGTTACCAATCCGCCTTGAACGAGTCCTATGAAGGTGATGAACAAACCAATGCCGGCGGCAATTCCACTTTTCATTGAAGCCGGGATAATATTGATGATGAATTCGCGAACTTTGCAGAGGGTGAGAGCCACCAGAATTAACCCGGCAAGGAAAACAGCTCCCAGGGCAGTTTGCCAGGGCAGACCCGTCCCAATCACGACCGTGTAGGTGAAATAAAAGTTGATCCCCATGCCCGGTGCCAGAGCGATGGGATAGTTGGCGAGGGTGCCCATGAGGATACAGGCGAAGGCAGATGCGAGACATGTGGCCGTCATCACGGCACCAAAATCCATTCCTGCCTGGGCTAATACTGTGGGCTGGACAAAGATTATATAGGATGCAGTGATAAAGGTTGTGAGTCCGGCGCGCAACTCGACCCACGCATTGGTTTTATTTTCTTTGAGCAGAAACCAGGCGTCCAGGCGGTTATGTATTTTTTCTGAAAGTTGCGTCATGGTTTTTGTGTCCTTGATTTGAGATGGGTTTAAGGACGAATCTTTAACGCATTTTTAAATGAAATTCTTTTTGACGAAAGATTCCTCTTCTGCCCGACTGGTGATTTGTTCATCCAGTCTTGCCCGCCGCAGTGCTGAGAAAATATTTTTGAACATGGGGCCGGGGGAAATGCCGAGTCGAATCAAATCGTCCCCATTCAGTTCGATGCGCCCGGCCTGCCTGATTTTGTTTAAATACAATTCAGTGGCATGATTAGCTTTTGGCGTATCAGATTGAGCCAGTGCCACGACCAGAGCTTCGGGTGAAAGGAGATGGAACAGCTCGAAAATTTTATTCGGGCTTTTTTCACACTCGTTCATCAATTCGGGCAGAGCAGTCTGGATGGCAGAGTGACCGCAAAGAATTTTATCTTTGAGGAAATTGCTCCATTGACATTTTTGGGCCAGCTCTTCGATTTCTTCATCAGTCAAAGGTGTCACCAAGGCCAGGCAATGTACGATCCATCTTTCAATGTGGGCTTCAGAGTCTCTCTCTTGAACCCATGCGAGTTGGCGAACAATATTTTTCAGGAAATCGGGCTTTTGCAAGAGGCTTTCAATCTTTGTGTTGAGTAGTGGCAACAAGGAATATTCATGCAAAATATTGATATTTGCATAAAGGTCATTTTCCTGCAAGGTCCGCTGGATTTCATTCCAGAGACGGTGACCGCTCAGCAGATCGGGAATTTTTTGAGCGATTGAATTTTTTAGCCAGGCCTGGGTTTTTGTTTCCAATCGAAAATTGAATCGTGTTTCAAATCGCAGTGCGCGAAAAATTCGGCACGGATCGTCGATAAAACTATTTTCGTGATGCGCGCGGATGATGCCATTGCTCAAGTCTTCATAACCTCCAAAATAATCAATCAGCGTAAAAGCGGAGGAAGCGTTGAGACCGAGGGCCAGACTGTTGATAGTGAAATCTCTTCGGAACAGATCGGCTTTTAAATCTCCGGGCACAACGTCGGGCAGAGCAGAGGGTGAGGCATAGCTTTCGCTCCTTGCGGTGGCAATATCGAGCTGAATGCCTTCATCAGCAAGGCAGATGGAATAGGTCCCAAATTGCGAACGTTTATCCACCTGTGATTTGAAATGCAGGGCGACAGCCTTGGAAAATGTGTCACCCGAATTTGAAACGACGACGTCAATGTCCTCATTTTCTTTTTCAAGGACCAAGTCGCGAACAAAGCCTCCCACCAGATAGGCTTCGATACCCTGAGCGTTTGCAACTTCAGCCAGAGTATGAAATAGCGAAATGAGTTTAGTGGGGAGCCGATCTTTAAATGACTTCATGAGTCAAAAGGGGGCAGTGTGTGGGAGTTTGGCTATTCGGGCCTCTCCAGTTTCATTGTGGGATTTAATATTTCCAAAGGCGCAGAAAATGTCAGTTTTCTGGGCAGGGTACAAATTCTATTGTCGCAGGCTCGGTATATGATAGAGCCAGATAGATTGTAAAATTTTTCTTTCAAGTCGCGGGGGGCCCAATAAAACCGCCTGAATTCGATCACATTTTTATGTGTTTTGACCATTTTCCCCAGTGCCCCGTCAAATATTATTTCGGGTTTGGGTTCTTTCCATTGGCCTTGACCTAAAAAGAGCGAATTGTCGAGAGTGATCTGTGTGGGGTAATCTTCACTCTCTGACGATGCTTTCATCGAGTATATATGCCAGCCCTCATCGAGGTCGAGCCAAACTCGCAACTCAAATGAATCGCCGGGACGAACGGCTTTGGGTTCGACTACGATATTCGCGGATAAATGGTATGGGTCAGAGGGTTCCTGTGGAAATTCCGAAAATGTTTGAAAAGCTTGCAGGGGAACCGTTTGTAAAAAAAATACAATCACCAGAAAAGCTGTTTTTATAGACATCAAAAATCACCGTTCTGATTTTGTTTTGTCTTCGCTACGTATTTGTTTGAGAAATTTTTCGATGGACATTGAAAAGCGTTCCTCGGGAACGGCTCCTGAAAACATTTCTCCTGTTACGATTTTCTGGTCTTTATCGTAGAGACCAAGAATAAAGGTAGGTGTTCCCTGAATGCCAATAGCACGACCATCTCGAATGTCATTTTCGACGCGCGCTTTGTATTTGCCACTCATCCAGCATTGCTTGAATTCGTTGATACGCTTTATACCAACGGTTTTTGCCAATCCTATCACGCGATTCAAATCGGATGCTTGCGACGTCCTGTCATAAAACAAGGCCTGCAATTCCCAAAATTTTCCTTGATCGCGGGCGCATTCGGAAGCTTCCGCCAAAGAAACCGCTTCCTTGTGAAACGGAAGTGGAAAGTGGCGATAGCCAAACTGGACTTCATGGCCGTATCGTTTGCGAAGGTCAGCTAAAGTTGATTGGACACGTTGACAAAATGGGCATTGAAAGTCGGAAAACTCAAGCAGAAAAATTTTTCTATCCGCACCATCATTTTCATTAAAAAAGAAATCTCCGTCACCCACTTCGGCCGACAGATGAAAATCGGTGGGGGGAGAAAGGAATGCAGTGACCCAACCTTTATCCACAGCGGTCTGGTATTGTTGCTCAATAAAGTTCAGTCGACTGACATTGATCAGATATTTTCGAATATCGTCTTTTATCGTTTCAAAATCACCGGACTCCGGGTTCATTGCAGTTTTATAAAAGGTCTCAATATCTTCTTCGGTCACTTTTGCGGGAGCCTCTTTTGTCAATTCTGGATGGGCTACTGCAAGCTGTTCCAGAGCTTTTCTTTTCAGAGCCTGTATCTGCATCCGATACAACTGTTCCATTGCATCGTGCATTTGGGCAGACTTGATGTCATCCATCTTCAGTACTTTCCCATCCACAATAGCGATGACAGGATTGTTCTGAAACTTTTCATTGGCGGGAATATCGGCATTGGCAGAGCCGACTGATATGCCAAGGAGAATGAGCAAAAGAATGATAGTAGATATTCTCATGGGTATTTGTGTGTGGAAGTCAGAAATTTTTCGGGCGACAAGCGACTGAGAAAACTTTCCGGTAGGAGTTAACTTGACACCACTCATTCATATTATCTCTAACAAAAAGATAAAGAGCAAATGGATTGTTGGGTCAAAACTTATCTATAAAAATTTTTAAAGCTTTAGCCTGTCGGGTTCTATTGACAGGCTAAAGCTTTAAATGTACCTGTATTTTAAAGGGATTCTTCAGGATTCAAAAACTTGTGGCAGTTTTCAGCCAGCTTGAAAAATGCTTGTGCAGACGGAGAATCTGGTTTTGAAATCGTAACAGGGTCTCCGCTATCAGAACGAATCGTGATATCGACGTCGAGTGGTATGCTTCCCAGATAGGGGAGAGCGAGTTCTTCTGCGAGTCTTTTTCCACCGCCTTTTTTGAAGACATCCACATCTTCATGACAGTGTGGACACGTCATTGTGCTCATATTTTCTATAACACCGACAATGGGCACGTTGCTGTCTCTGGCAAATGAAATCATCTTTCTGGCATCGAGTACCGCAAGATCTTGCGGTGTGGTTACGACCACGCAACCATCAACATCGCCAATGAAATCTATGATCGTGATTTGCTCATTTCCGGTACCAGGTGGCAAGTCGAAAAGAAGATAATCCAAGGGACCCCAATTGATATTGCCGAGCAGTTCAATGATGAAATCATACTTTACAGCATCGCGCCAGGCGATATGCATATTAGGATCTTCAATCAAAAAACCCAATGAGGCAACTTTCAATCCATTTTTAGTTTCATAAGGATCAATGCCTTCATCTGTAGAACGTAAACGAACAGATTCAATGTTCAATAGTTTGGGAATATTGGGGCCGTGCAAGTCGGCATCGGCAAGCCCCACTTTGAAACCTTTTTCAGCGAGAGCGATTGCCAGGTTGGTGGTCACGGTACTTTTGCCCACGCCACCTTTGTTACTGCCGATGATCAACTTGAATTTAATGTCGCCCATTCGCTTGTTGACGAGCCAGCGGTTGTGTTCATTCTTGTCTGCTTTGCAATCGGTATCGTTGTTAAATTCACACATTTCGCAAGTATGAAGTAACCTGCATTCACCCGTAACAGCCATCAAAATCCTCCAAAATCTAAAAGCACATCGTTTATGGAAATTATGGAAAGTTGTTCAACTTAAACTTGCGACTATGAAACCATGTCAAAATACGGCTTTCAAAGCACCCCATAAATTTTTCTGAAAAATAACCTATAGGAGGTATTTAACCATTTTTGAAGCGTTAATGGAAAGAAAATTCTACTTTTTTGAAAATTGGATTTGCCTACTTATAAGAAATTTGTTATTGCTAAAAAGTGGAAAGGGAAGTGTTATTTTTCGTTAAAAAATTATAACAGTCCTTGATATTCTTCTGTTAATCTATAGTTAGCCAAGAGGTTTTAGGCAAAGCCTCGTTAGGTTTAGTACTCGACAATTTTAAATTTTTTATAAAAAAAAAGGAGTTTTTGAATGAAAAGGTTAGTAGCGGCGGTTGCATTGGTTTCTGTATTCAGTATTGGAAGTTCTGTTGCATTTGCAATGGATAGCGTGAAAATTGTTGAACCGAAGGACGGTAGCACGGTTTCCAGCCCTGTGAAAGTATGTATGGAAACACATGGCGTGGAAGTGCAACCTGCAAAAGAGGGCGTTCATAAAGGCAAAGGACATCATCATTTGTTAGTCGATACCGATGTTCCTCATGATCTGTCCAAGCCGATTGGCAAGGACGATCACCATATTCATATGGGCGATGGTTCAACATGTAAAGAGCTGACTCTTTCTCATGGTCATCACACGATCAAGGCTTTGTTCGCAATGGGAAATCATGTTCCTTATGATCCAGCGATCACGGATTCTATCTCGATCGAAGTTAAGTAAATAATTTTTAGAACAGTCCGGCCGCCTCCGAGATTTTCGGAGGCGGTTTTTTTTTCGCATTTTAGAATGCCTGTCCCCAGAAAAAAGATTGTTTTCAGAGGATGGCGAACTTACAATTACGTTAGGCTGGCCTCCGTGTAAATAATGGAGAAAGCTGGTATTTGGGGAATTTCTAAAACGAACTCACTGGAAACATGTTCCTTTCACGGTCAATGACAATGAATTTTAGTCGCTTTAAGCAGATCCTTTATTTTTTCCTTCTTGGCTTTGCGCTTCAGGTAACCTTTCTTTATCCCACGGCATGGGCGATTGAAGTTAATAAAGGGGCGGTGACTCTTCTTCTCGCAAAAGATAAGAATGGAAACGATTTGAGTACGGGCACGGGATTTGTTGTGGATCCTTCCGGTATTTTGGTTACCAACTACCATGTTCTGGTTGATGCGGCTCGTATTGATGCTGTTTTCCCAGATGGGAGAAGTGCACGTGTCGAAAGGGTGATCAAAGTCGATCGAGTCAAGGATTTTGCGATTTTAAAACTTCAAGAGGATTTTTATTCTACTTTGGAATTGGGAAATTCTGCAGGACTTGAGGTGTTTCAGTTCACGCAGGCATTGGGCTATCCCACTCAAAGGGTCATCAGTGATAAAGGAAATACATCGGGACGCCTTTTCCAAACGTATGGATTTATTGTGGGTGTGTTGCCGCAGGCGAATCCAGATTTTTCTTACATCTATACAACCGCCGACTTTGATTCAGGATTCAGCGGGGGGCCTTTACTGGACAAAGACAATCGCGTGGTGGGTATCGCTACGATTGACGGTCGTTCCCTCAATCTTGCTCTGCCGATTGATGAGATCAAACCCTTCTTGAACGAAAAAAAGGATATTTCTCTGGCTACGTTCGTCGAACAGGATTTGCAATTTCCAGAAGCAGATTATTTTCGTGGCAATTTCTACCTTTATGAAAAAGGCGAGCCTGAAGAAGCCATTGAATCCTTCAACAAAGTCATTGCACAAAAACCAGACTGGGTTCCTGCCTACAACGATCTCGCTACGGCATACAGGGACTTGGGGGATACAGATAAGGCGATTGCGAATTATAAAAAAGTTTTGGAATTAAATCCGCGATTTGCAGAAGCTTTGACCAATCTGGGAAGTTTTTATTTTAGAGCCGGAAAAATTGCAGAAGCCAAAGACCTTTTCGACAAAGCGGTCAAACAGTTTCCAAATTTTGTACAGGCCCTGTCCAATCTTGGCGCGACTTTAAACAAGTTGGGTGAGCCTGAGAAGGCGTTGTCTTATTTGCAAAGGGCGGTGAAGGTCGATCCTGAATTCGAAATGGCGTATTTTAATTTAGGGAATTCTTATTTTGATTTGAAGAAGTGGGAGTCCTCAGAGAATTCGTTCAATCGTGCGGTGGCACTCGGCGTGGATTTTCTTTCCCTGCATTGGAAACTCTATGAGATTTATAAAAAACAGGGCGCGTCCGAAAAAGTAAAACAGCAACTTTCAATTATTTTGCAAATAGATCCTGAGAACGAAAAGGCACTCAAGGAAATGGGCGATGATCGATAGCTCCTTTCTAAAGAACAACACTGGGGCTGTGTGATATTTTTATCGTTAGTGCTTTGGGTTTTCTTGTAGTGTGATTTCAAGCACGAGGGGACGTCCATTGCGAAGTATCTGAAGTTGTACAGTCTCTCCGATTTTTCTTTTCCCTATCTCTCGGGTCAAATCTTCCATGGATTCGACTTTTTTGTGATCCAGAGTCAACACGATATCGCCTCCGACTGCGAGGCGTATGTTGCCGATGATCAATTCCTTTTGTCCGCCACGCACTCCTCCCAGATCGGCGGGGCTTCCTGAAACCACTTCAACGACCAGTATTCCTGTTTCTGTGGTTTCTCCAATCATTTCAGCAAGGTCTTTGGTCATCGCCAATCCAGAAACACCCAACCATGGCTGGGCGAACCGGCCCGATGTGATCAATTGGGAGGCTACCTCGCGGGCGCGGTTGATTGGGATCGCGAAGCCGATTCCCTGATAGCCTCCAGAAAGACTGAAGATCGCCGTGTTGATGCCGATCACTTCTCCGCTGGAATTCAGAAGCGGTCCACCAGAATTTCCCGGGTTGATTGCGGCGTCTGTTTGAATTAAATTTTCCAGCACACTGCCATCCCCATTTTGCAATTGGCGATTGATGGCACTGACAATGCCTGAAGTGAGTGTGTGCGAAAGGCCGAAGGGGTTGCCTATAGCGATGGCTTTTTGTCCGACACGTATTGAGGCCGAATCGCCGAGGCGTGCAACATTTTCGACATATCTGCCTGGGATTTTGAGAACCGCGAGATCGACTGATGGAGCGGTCCCGATCAGTGCGGCGGGGATTCTTTTTCCACCTTCCAGCGTGACAACCACTTTGTTCGCACCATCGACCACATGGTGGTTGGTCAGGATATACCCTTCCTTGTCAATGACGACGCCCGTGCCCTGGCCCTGCTGGGGCATGACCCTGCGCCAGGAATCGATGGTCAAAGTGGTTGAGGTGATATTGACGACCGCAGAGTGTGCTTGCTCAAAGACCCGAGTGGTGATTAGCTCGTCATTTGAAATGAGCGGCGCAGGTCGCGGTAAATTTTCGACTTTATTAAAATCGAGATCAGCGGCTCCCGGTCGCCCAAAAATTTTGTAATTGATTTCTTCCCAGTGATCAAACGTCCAGGTTCCAAGGACAAGGATCATTGCCCATATCAGCAAACGTTTGAAAAGATCGTAGAAGGTATCTTGTTTCATGGTCGTGACTGGTTGCGGGCTTTCATTGAACGCTCAATATTTTTTGCAATGAGAATCAAAAATCTTTTCCCAGATAATGTTGACGCAGTAAGAAACTCGAAAATTGATAATAGGCAATCCCGTCGTTTAAAAGTTTTGGATCGGGTTCGATGTCTACTGCCTGGTGTGTTTTTCTGTCATAGCGTACAAAATCAGATTGTTGTTTGGGCGATAAGGTCAGCAAAACTCCATTCCGGTAGAGTCCAAGGTTCTGGTAAGTCCCCAAAAAGGCCTGGCCTTTTTCTGGATTCAGCTTCAAAACATCTTGCCCTAAAAATTTAGTGGGATAAGAAAAATTAAGCAGTCCCAAAAGAGTCGGGCCAATATCAATCTGGCTCGTCAAGGTGTCGACTTTTTGGGCAGGGATCAACTTGGGTGCATAGAACCAAAGTGGAATATGATAATCCTGTACGGGGATATTTGTTTTACCACTGCCCGAAGCGCAATGATCGGCGACAATAATAAAAATGGTGTTGTCAAACCAGGGATGGCTCTCAGCCTGCTTCAAAAATTGTGCAATGGCAAAGTCCGTGTATTTAACAGCACCGTCCCGTCCGGTTTTAGACGGGATGTCAATGCGTCCTTCTGGATAGGTGTAAGGACGATGATTAGAGGTGGTCAACACGAAGTTGAAGAAAGGTTTTTGGGCTTGATGAGATGCGTCGGATTCTGACAATACCTTATCAAATAGATTTTCGTCGGAGACACCCCAGATATTGGAAAATGTTATCTCTTCTTCTTTGAAGGAACTACGATCTATAGGAGCAAATCCATTGTGCTCAAAAAAATAATTCATGTTGTCAAAATAGCCAAAACCCCCGTAAATGAATTTTAAATCGTATCCACGATTTTTGAATGGAGTGCCCAGATTGAAAAGATTTTCATTTTCAGGCCGTTTCACCACAGAGTAGCCAGCTGTAGGAGGAAGCGATAGCATGAGTGCTTCCAGGCCTCTTACGGTACGTTTCCCGGTTGCGTAAAGTTGCGGGAAAAACAGGGACCGATTGACCAACTCATCCAGATTGGGGGTCAGGTTGTAGGTGTTGCCAAACGTCGCCATGAAAGAGGCACTCAAACTTTCGACTGCGATGAGGACGACATTGTATTTTTTCTCAGGGCCGGGATTTTCGATTTGTCGGTACAAGCGGTTTCCGCTTTCGGGTATGAAATGGCTGTTGGGTGTGGCCAATTGTTTCTTCATATTTGCCACAACCTCGGATTCCGGGAGGGTCGGGTAAAACAGTTTGTATTCCAATACATTTTTGCGGAAGGCGGAGAAAGCTTCGTACAACCCGTTACGAGCCAACTGGTCGGTGATGCGGTTGTGCGAAAAAGTCCTGTCCATGGCTCCAAAAGTAAAAAAGGTGATGATTGGAAGGAGAGCAAAGCCGGAGGCAACGATCATCCTTTTCTTAAAAGCCATTGTGCAAGAGCTCTGTGCGATTTGGACAATCCATTTCCGAGTGCTGTAAAAGAGAATGATGGAACAGGTGAGAACCGAGGTGTAAACCCAATGCATGGGATAGGACTCTTGAATATTCCCCACGACTTCCTGAGTGTAAATAAGGTAATCGACAGCTATAAAATTAAATCGATTGGTGAATTCCTCCCAGAAAAACCACTCGGAATGCGCGATGAATGTGAAAAATATCAAGGTCAGAAAACACAACAAAAGCGTAAATTTTTTATACAGAGAATGATTGAAAACGGCATTTGGAATCGCCGCTAAAAAGAAAACAGGCAGGATCAAAAAGTAACTGAAAAAAAGACTGTCGTTGTAAATTCCAATGAAGAAAATTTTTACGATGTCCACCATAGGCGTGTCCAACGATGAAAAGGCGTTGATGGTAAGAACAGTCCGGATGATGAGATTGATCAGAATACAATAAAAATAGAAAAGTAGAACGAGCTGGAATCGACCCAATGGGGCAGAAAGACTGGAGATTTTCTTTAAAAGAAACATTGTGTGGGGGGTATTCTTCTGTGGTTTATTGTGAGCGTTGCAAGAAATTTATCATAACCAATCGTGTTAGGATTGTAAAAATATTATGTTAAACGGCTACCAGGTCAATTATTGCTTTTACGGCAACGGCACTTCCAGTAATATTTCGCGGTTTTGTGGTGAATTTCCAGCTTTAGGATCTTTTGGCTTGTTTTTATTCTTACAGGATTAGCCAAAATGATCAATCCTTGCTATATTTTAGCGGTGTTGATGAATACTTGTGTGAAATATTCCTCTTTCGTTTCATGTTGACGTTGTGATGCAAGCCAAAAAAAATATTTTAGTGGTTCGTAATCCGAAGGCCGGTCAAGGCTCCCGTTTGTTTGAAAATACGATGTGTGCTTTACAAGAAACCGCACAAAGACTCGAAGTCATCGAAACACAAAGTGCCGGCCATGCGGAAGAGATCGCCCGAAACGCGGCTGAAGCAAATGAGTGGGATGTTCTGGCAGTTGCTGGAGGGGACGGCACGTTGAACGAAGCCGCGAACGGTCTCATAGGCTCCGAACTTCCTCTGGGGATTATCCCTGTTGGGACAGCGAATGTGCTGGCCCGGGAAATCCATTTGCCGATGGAGGCGCAAGGCATCGCGCGAACTTTGCAAAGTGGGGCGGATATCAGCATTTACCCGGGTCTGGTCAATGGCCGGGTTTTCCTTATGATGGCAGGTGCCGGATTTGATGGGCGGGTGGTGTCCAGAGTTTCCCAGAAACTCAAAAAATATTTTGGGTCCGGAGCCTATATCATTTCAGCATTGACGGAAATTTTCAGTGGTCCGTCCCCCGTGATACAAGCGGAAATCAACGGTTCCACGCATAGCGCAAGCTGGATCGTTGTTTCCAATATTTGTTTTTATGGAGGCTCCTTTTGCATGGCACCCTCCGCTCATATTGAAACTTCAGGCTTTGTCGTTACATTATTTACCAGTCAAACTCCATGGGGGCGTATCCGGGATATACTGGGTGTTGCGATCAACCGATCGGGCGTTCCCTGGGGGGCAAGGATGTTGTCAGCAAAAAATGTTAATCTGAGTGGAGAGGATGGCGTCATGCAAGTGGATGGCGACTTTGTCGGACCATTGCCTGCTGTGGTGGAAGTCAGTCGGCAACCTCTGCGGCTGATCATCCCCCGAGTACTCGTAACGGAAAGAGTGCGTTTCAAATCCCCCGTTGAATGCACCAGGCTCACATCATCAATTCAGGGGTGAGTTCCCGCAATCCCTTTTGATTTTTGACGTAGAGATTGGGCAAGTCGCTGGCTCCATAGTGGGTAATGTATAAAAACACATGCTCGCGTGCATTGATGCGCATCGCCCAGGGGTCAAAGTCGTCGCGGTAAAAATTCTGGTAACGCTCCATGGCCTCTTCGACCGTCAAACCGGATTCTGGAGTGTAATAGTAGTCCAGAGCCAGATCGTGATTGGGATTTACCTCTGGCGTGATCTTGAAGTGATCGGTGTTTTTGAAAACGGGAGCATTTTTGTAAAGCACAAAGAAATACATCTCGACGGAATTGATTTTATCCTGATTTTGTAAAAGGAAACGTCGCGTATCCTCAGCTTCCTCCTCTGTTTCCGAGGGAAAACCATAAAAGGCCATGACGTGACTCCAGATGCCGACCCGCTTGGCTTCAGATAGATTCACAATCGCCGCATCAATTTTCGTGTCTTTTTTCACCAGCTTGATGATGCGCTCATTGGCAGACTCCAACCCGAAATATAAAGAGCGACAACCCGCCTGCGCCGCTTTATCCCAGATTTCCGGTTCCAGCAGACTTTCTTCAAAGCGGATCAACGTGGTCCAGAAAATGTCGAGTTTGTTTTCAATCATGATTGCAGGAATTTTTTGGAACAAAGCAGGCGGGAAGGATTCGTCCGTAAACAGAAAATGCCTGGCATTGTATTTCTTTTTAAGGAATGCAAGCTCTTCCACAATCTGATCCGCGTGTTTTGCGCGAAACTGGTCAATATAGCCTGCACCGTGATCGCAGAACGTACACTTGCCCCAATAGCAACCGCGCGTGCCTAAATAGGGAACCAGCTTTTCGGGGGAAAAATACTTCTCCCAAGGGAAGCCATCAAAATCCGGCGGAGGCAATTCGCTGACACGCTCCTGATGCAATTCATTGACGTGTACCTGCCCGGTTTCATCCTTGTAAATGAGATTGGTGACCTGAGACATAGGGATATTGCCGTCTATGGCCTCAACGAGCCGCACGATGGAATTTTCACCTTCGTAACAGATCATGGAATCAAAGGCATCGCCCAACAGATTTGCTTTATACGGCAAGTCATTTTTGAGTCGAGTGACGATGTTACCGCCAATGGTGACGTGAATGTTGGGGTATTGTTTCTTGATCAATGTGGAAAATGTGATTCCCGCCATCAACTGAACGGGCGTTCCAATCGAAATGCCTATGATATCGGGACTCTCCTCGTCAATAGAGGGGAACACAAGGCGTCGGCAAATATCGGCATAAATATTGACCGTGTCATCGAAGGGTGCCTTGACAAGGTCGCCGGATATCCAGGGCTGATAGACATTCAGATTGCTTTCGACAGGATAAAAATTGATGTTGGCGGGATAATAGGCAATGGATATGAATTCCATGACTTCACGAAACGCGTTCAGGGCCCATTCGCACTTATCCACGTTATAAAACTCCTCCGACCGCATGATTTCCTTGGCCCGAGTCACCTTATGAATATGATGCTCAAAGTCAACCGTCAGGTATTCCTTGAGCGTGGATCGAAGACCCCGATCCTCTTCCGTTGCCGTCGCCTGTATTTCCTTCTTTTTCAAAACGTCGATTCGGTGCTTTATTTTTTCTTTAACAAACTCAAGGAATTCCCGTGTAAAGAAGTGATCGAACATTTCTACATTGATATCTTTTTGGACGACTTCTATACCGTTTTGACGCAGGACGGCGGTCAAACTGGGCAAAGCCAGATAAGGTGCGGTTGGCACCCATTCCGGCGGAAATAATAACATCACTTTTTTCATAATCACGTTTCCAGTGCTGAGCAGGATAATTGCAGAATGGTACCACAAACCGTTTGAATCCAAAAAGCCAGGCAAAGAATCTAACAATCAGATGATAACAGACTACCCCCCGTTATTTCCAATACCTATCGAAACCTTAATTTTCGGTGGGATAAGTAAAGTTAAGATGATACCATAAAAGAATTTCCAATTATGTCTTTCCTCTGTCGGCAACCCTCATGTATAGGGATGCCTGTGTAATGGGAAGGGACTCAAATAAAACCTGTAGCGGGAGACAAATTGAACTTATGTCGGCTCAAATACCCAACACCGAAACGATAGCCAAAATCCTTCTGGATGAAGCAAATCTGGCATTTTGTGAAACGGCTGAACGTAAAGATGAAAAAGGCAAGCGAACTCTGGATGGTTCAGGCTGGGACGATGGCAAGATGGATGGCGAATATGATGAGGTCGATTATCAAAACATTTTGGAATGGCAACTGAAGGCCGCTATGGTCTGTGATACGCATCCTGAATTAGAAGCAACGACAGCGGAATTGTTCCAAAAGGTGAATGCCGATAACGCCGAGGAAATTCTGAAGCAAATCATGGAAGACGAAAATATTCTGGAACTGGCAAAAGGAGCCGTCATCGTTTTTATGTTACGATTCCCGACCGTACAGTCTTTCGTAAACAAAGGTCATCCGCTGGTACTGGCCGCAGACGAGTACATGCTGGAAAATTCCAACGCTCAGAACTGGAAAGATTATCAGCACATCGCTTACGAGAATCGATGGATTTGAAGTCAGTAGTTCTTAAAAATTCAACGCTCCAGTAACCATTCAATCGATATGCGCTTTCGTTATAAACTCGATAAAAAAACGTTCAAGAATAAAAAAGTCGCTCCCAAGCGGATGCCTGGCTGGGATCAGTCACACATTGACGAAGACCAAAAAGGCGATCACTCCGGCGGTTCGGGTGATGTTTTGTCATTGGATCATGATGCCATATCCAATGCCAACCGGGCGGAAATCAAGAAAAAGAACGACGAGCAAAGAGAAATGTCCCGGCGTGATCTGTTTTCGTTCATGCGCGTGGGCGAATTTGCCGAAGCCGTTGAAGAAGAGGAAGAGAAAAAACGTAAAACAAAAAGGAAGGGCAAAGATCGTACTGAAGATTCTGCTGAACTCGAAGAGTGTGCAGAAGGAGATGAACAACAACAACAGGAATCCATAGCCGTATTGGAAGAAGAGCCGGAAGAGCCCGCTGTGCAAAAAGGATTCTTTAGAAGGATGGTGGACAAAATCCGACCGGGAAAAAAATCAGTTTCCGAAGAAGTTTCCGAGGATGTGGCTCCTGCAGTGGCTGGCTTTGCAGAAAATGCGCGCTCTGCCATGCACGAATCGTATGAAGAAGAGCCCGAAGAGGAGATTGTCCAAGAGGAACCCGAGGCGGAATACGATCGACGGAATTTGTTGAAGCAGGGCATCCATTTTTTTGCAAAACCCGCAATGGATTCTGTGCAAAGCAAAATAGATCGAGTCAACGAAACGGTCGACAAGATCACCAAGAGAATCCCTCTCATACGCCCACCGGGAGCCCTGTCAGAAAAAGATTTTTTGAACGCATGCACAAGATGCGACAAATGCATTCACGCCTGCCCCAAAGACGCGATTAAAAAGGTTCCCAAAAAGATGGGATTCTTCATCATGGGCACGCCTTATATCGAACCATTGAAAAATCCCTGTGTCATGTGTGATGGATTGCCCTGTATATCCGCTTGTCCAGATGGAGCACTGGAGCCTTTGGATAGCCCCGCAGATGTTAAAATGGGCTACGCTATCCTGGACAAACACCGATGTCAGGCTTATGGCGATACCTTTTGCCAGCAATGTGTGATTGATTGCCCGATTCCGGGTGCGATCACCCAAAATCAGGACAACCAGCCCACCATACATAAAAATATCTGCACAGGATGTGGAGTGTGCGCCCATTCCTGTAGTGCTGTGAACATTCCTGTAGCCATAAAAATAAAACCTCAGATGATTATTGAGCATCAATTAAAGAAGAAACGTCTGGAAAAAGAAAAAGCGGAGCGAGAAATTCAAGAACGTATCGCCCGGGCTCAATGGGCACAAGAAGAGAAAGCGGAGAAAAATACGGAACCTGATGAAACACTGTCAGGCAATTGAGATTGATTCATGCCAATGAGTAGAGATGCACAGGTCACGCATGACATGCAGGCGCACTGTTTCATGCTGTGAATGTGACAAAAATTGAACGAAGCTGGTAAATTGTGTTAGATTGACTGTTTAAATTAAACCCAAATCTTTTTTAAGAGGAGCAACATATGTCTACCTTGGTAGCGAAGCAAGCACCCTGTTTCAAGGCACAGGCTGTTATGCCGGATGGAAGTTTTAAAGAAGTTCAATTGTCTGATTACAAGGGAAAGTACGTTGTATTGTTCTTTTATCCTTTAGATTTTACCTTTGTTTGCCCCACGGAAATCATCAGTTTCAGTGACAAAATAGCTGAGTTCGAGAGTCGAAATACTGCTGTTCTGGGTGTTTCCATCGACAGTCAATTTTCGCATTTGGCGTGGCGTAATTTGGATCGAAAACAAGGTGGATTGGGTGAAATCAAATATCCTCTCATCGCAGATATCACTAAAAAAATCACCAGTGATTATGGCGTTATGCACGAAGCCGGGATCGCCTTCCGAGGTTTGTTTTTGATCGATAAAGCGGGTGTTGTACAACATCAAGTTGTCAATAATCTGCCTTTGGGTCGCAACATCGACGAAGCACTGAGAATGGTAGATGCGCTTCAGTTTTTTGAGAACAATGGTGAGGTTTGTCCAGCCAACTGGAGCAAGGGTTCGGACGGAATGAAGCCTGATCCAAAAGGTTCCAAAACCTATTTTGAAAAACACAATTGATCTATTAAAATAAGGCTTTGTTTTTGGGGCGGTTACCTTGAAAGGTACCGCCCCTTTTTATTATGATTCTTTTATCCAACGACGATGGTTTCAACGCAGATGGAATTCAGATTCTGTGGCGCGAACTGGCTAAAGTATATGATGTGATGATCGTTGCGCCCGAAGTAGAACAAAGCGCAATGGGGCATGCCATCACCCTTTCAGCACCCCTGAGAGTTCGCGAAGTTAAAGAAGAGGGCTGTTTGATTGGCTATGCGGTGAATGGAACGCCCGCCGATTGTATCAAAGTGGCGACGACTGTTTTGTTAGAGGAAACACCTGAATTGGTTATTTCCGGCATCAATCTGGGAGGAAATCTCGGAACATGCGCCATTTATTCTGGAACCGTATCCGCGGCCACTGAAGCGGCAATCATGGGGATTCCTGCGATCGCAGTTTCTTTGAATACATTTGTGAATCCCGATTTTTCGGCATCTGCAGAATTCATCAGGAATTTGATACCTCAAATATTGAAAAGAGGTTTGCCCGCTGGCGTTGCATTGAACGTGAACGTGCCTGCAGTCCCTAAAAGTGAATTGAAAGGGGTCGCGATAACTCGACAGGGAAAATCGAGAGTGATTGAAACGTTTGATAAACGCATCGATCCCCGAAACAATGTATATTACTGGCTGGCAGGGGAAATGCGATTTGACGAAGTCGATGAAGATGCCGATTGCAGAAGAGTTGCGGACAATTATATTTCAATCACACCCGTTCAATTTGATTTGACGCGCCATGAATTTCTAACCGAATTGAAATCCTGGAACCTGTCTCTGGAATAAATCTTGAGTTTGAGAGGGGTGGCGTCGGTAATTTTTTACTTTTTAGTATGAAATAGAGATTTGACCCCTAAAAGGCTTTCAAGAAAAAGTAGAAACTAAAAAGAACACGGCATCTCTATAAAGAGATGCCGTGTTAACAAACCTTTTGTTAGGAAGCGGCGTTTGCTTCTGCCTTAGCTTTGGCTTCTGCTTCGGCATCTGCCATTTCTTTCAAAGCTTCTTTGCGGCTGAGTTTGACTTTGCCATGAGAATCAATGTCTATTACTTTGACGTTGATCTCATCACCTTCCTGAATTTCGTCGCTGACGCTTCGAATTCTTCGGTCGCAGACTTGAGAAATATGCACGAGACCGTCCGTTCCAGGGAGTATTTCAACAAAGGCACCGAAATCGACTATTTTCTTGACCTTGCCAAGATAAATGCGTCCAATTTCGACTTCCTGGGTCAGTCGTTCGATATAGTCCTGAGCGGCTTTAGCGGCGGCTTCATCTGAAGACGCAATCGAAACCACACCGTCGTCATTGATGTCGATGCTTACGCCTGTCTTCTCAATGATTTCACGAATGACCTTGCCGCCCGGTCCAATAACATCACGAATCTTGTCTTTCGGGACAATCATGGTGACGATTCTTGGGGCGTATTTGGACATTTCGTTACGCGGTGTTTCGAGAGCTTTTTTCATTTCACCGAGGATATGAATTCTTCCCTCTTTGGCCTGCTCCAGTGCCTTCGCCATCGTACTCTTGTCAAGTCCCTTGACTTTAATGTCCATCTGCAAGGCAGTGATTCCCTCTGCCGTACCCGCGACTTTAAAGTCCATGTCTCCCAAATGATCTTCGGAACCGAGGATATCTGAAAGGATGGCAATATCGTCTTTTTCCTGAATCAATCCCATTGCGATTCCCGCTACAGGTGCGGAGATGGGAACGCCGGCATCCATCATGGAGAGACTTCCTCCGCAAACAGAGGCCATGGAAGAGGATCCGTTGGATTCCAAAATTTCAGATACGATACGTATGGTATAAGGGAAATTGTCTTTGTGTGGCAATACAGGAATCAAGGCACGCTCTGCGAGCATGCCGTGGCCTATTTCGCGCCGTCCGGGACCTGCCATAAATTTTGTTTCACCGGTACAAAAAGCCGGGAAATTGTAATGCAACATGAAGGTTCGTTTGCCTTGGAATTCCAGTGTATCCATGCGTTGCTCATCGGCAGAGGTTCCAAGAGTCGTGGTAACGAGAGCCTGGGTTTCACCTCGAGTAAAGATTGCCGAACCGTGGGTACGGGGCAAATAACCTGTCATGATTGAAATGGGTCGAACTTGATCGAGTTTTCGACCATCAACGCGGACTTTCTTTTTCAGGATCATTTGGCGTACGACTTCTTTTTCGAGATCGTGAAACAGATTGCCAAATTGTGTTGCGATTTCAGCGTCACCTTCAGGATTCAAAGAGGCTTTTGCGGCATCTTTAATCGCTGAAATTTTGTCAGTTCGTTCGTGTTTGCCAACGATCTCCATTGCGGCTTCAAGCGGTGCAAGTGCCTCGCTTCGAAGTTTGGCTTCGAGATCTTTATTCACCTGAACTGGCTCAACGACGGCTTTTTCTTTTCCGAGCAATTTGCGTAGTTCGTGTTGCATTTCTACGAGTTTCTTGATCCGTTCGTGCCCAAACTCTAATGCGTCCATCATGACCTGTTCGCTGAGGCCCGTGGCACCGGCTTCAACCATAACGATGCTGTCGGCGGTTGCGGCCATAATCATATTCAGGTCGCATAAAGGAATTTCTGCATGCGTTGGGTTGAATATGAACGTACCATTCAAACGTCCGATTCGTGCCCCTGCAAGTGGGGTCGTGAAGGGAATGTCTGAGATCATCAAGGCGGCTGAAGTACCGGTGATGGCTATTACGTCGGCAGGATTCAGCAGGTCGTGTGATAAAGGCATACAGACTATTTGAGTGTCGTTCAAAAAACCCTCTGGAAACATGGGCCGATGAGGTCTGTCAATCAGGCGGCAGATCAAGGTTTCCAAGTCGCTGGGTCGTGCTTCACGTTTAAAAAATCCTCCGGGAATTTTCCCCGCGGCGTAAGTTTTTTCTCGGTAGTCTACAGTCAGGGGAAAAAAATCTGCACCTTCACGGGCTTTTTTTGCCATGGTTGCAGTCACTAAAACCATGGTGTCTCCGAGACGGATTACGACGGCACCGCCCGCTTGCCTTGCTAAATCTCCGGCCTCTATCGATATATTTTTTCCGTCAATATCTACTGCTACTTTTTCCATTAATTATCTCCAATGTCTGATTATCGTCGGATGCTGAGCCGGGTTATTATTTGTTGATATCGGCTCGAATCTTCTCGCTTCAAATGGTCCAGAAGTTTACGTCGTCTGCTAACGATCTTCAGCAAACCTCTGCGAGAATGATGGTCTTTGGAATGGCTCTTGAAGTGATCTGTCAGATCGTTCAATCGGGTGGTCAAAATTGCGATTTGAACTTCTGCTGATCCGGTGTCGTTATCATGCAATTTGTACTCGTTGATAATTGCAGTTTTCTGTTCCTTGTTAAATGACATTATCCTTTCCTCTGGGTTACTCGACGGTTTTGCGAGGAAGGATGGGTGAATGTTTTCGTAGAGGAATGTCCGATATTAAAACCAGAGCATTGCAAGCACATTCCCCTGCGAAAACATTCCGCATCGTTTCTCCGCATAGTCGTCAATATAATAATATTAAATTAAAACTCGTTTTATTTTAAAAACGACGGTTTCGGGCTCTACTGCGGCAAAGTCTTTTTCATTGTACTTTGATTCCACAATTGCGAGCAATCGACCGTCTTCTCCTATTGCCCGGTAAAGGGCTTCTGTTCTGACTGGCTCGGAAATTGATTCAATGAATTTGCGATTCATGGCAATTCCATTTATGAGCAATTTCGAGAATTCATTTTTTATCGTTACTGATGGGAGAAACCTGAGTGCATCATCCTGATGCATAAGAACAGAGGAAACGTTGCCGTCTTTGACGGCGCGCTCCAGTGTTTCCAGTGTGATGGAAGTCTCTCTTTTAAAAATACCAACTTGTGTCCTGATCAATCGACTCATATGTGCAAAACATCCCATTCGCTCTCCTATATCGTTGCATAGAGTGCGAATATATGTTCCTGAGGAACATTGCACGGAGATGGATGCCCGATCCGCATTCTTATCAATCAAATCAATAGAATAAACATGAATTGGAACCGGATTTCTGTCGATAGTAATACCACTTCTGGCTAATTTGTAAAGGGGAATTCCATTTTTCTTCTTGGCCGAATACATGGGGGGTATTTGGTTTTGAGGGCCTTCAAATTCTTTGAGTGTGGCGCGCAAAATGCTTTCGTTGATGCCTTCGGCAGAGCCTTCGGCGATCACCGTCCCGGTTGCATCCTGTGTATCGGTGGCGGATCCCAGTGTCATTTCGGCTTCGTAAACTTTGAACTGTGCGGTAAGAAAGGGGATAATGCGTGTCGAGCGGTCGAGGCAAATAGGTAGCATACCTTCGGCTTCGGGGTCAAGCGTCCCTATATGCCCGGCTTTTTTAACACCGAGTATGCCTTTGACTCTTTGAACCATGTCAAAGGATGTCGGCCCTTTGGGTTTGTAAAGATTGACGACTTTATTCAAAGTGCATTTCGTTCAGGAGACGGTCGATTCTTTCGGCCTTCTCGTTTAGCTCATCAACTCGAAAATCAAGCTCGGGTATATATCGCAGGTATAGATTTCTCCCCAATTCCCTGCGGATATATCCTTGCGCGCTTCTCAGACCCTTAACAGCGTCGGCGGCTTTTTCCTTGTCGCCCATCGCACTGATAAAAACTTTGGCGTTTTTCAGGTTGTCTGTCAGTTGAACTGCTGTGATAGTTATAAATCCGACGCGAGGATCTTTCAGACCCTTTTGGATCAATCGTGAAATTTCTTCCAGCAATAATTCTTGAACTCTTTGTGATCTCTTGAATCTCATTTTTTGTCTAACGGGAACCCCATTCAGGGTCCATGGTCAGGATTTGAATCTGGCTGTCCGTGATTTCTGCCAAATGCATTTGTTCCACGGCGGTCACCAATTTATTCATAAGCCCGTCCAGATATTGTGTGTCGGTTCCTACGGCGACGATCCCTAAATGCAGGCTTTGCCAAATATCCTGATTGCCTATTTCAGATACCGAGACGTTGAATTTGTTTTTAAGTCGATCTTTGATGCTCTTTGCCACACGACGCTTTTCTTTTAAAGAATGTGCACCGTGTAGATGAAATTTAATAGAGCAACAGGCAACTCGCATCCGTCAATCTCATTTTTGTCTGATGCTTCGAACCGGATCAGCGTGTGATTTCTTCGAGCATATAAGGCTCAACGATATCACCTTGCTTAAGGTCTTGAAACTTGTCGAGGCAAAGTCCGCATTCATAGCCAGATTGTACCTCTTTGACATCGTCTTTGAAACGTCTCAGGCTCAGTATTTTACCATCGTAAACCACCACATTGTCTCGAATCAACCGAGCTTGTACATTTTTCTCGACTTTTCCTGAGGCAACTTTACAGCCCGCAATGGTGCCCACTTTGGGAACAGTGAAGACTTCGCGCACTTCGACTTTTCCCAAAATAACTTCTTTGAATTTGGGTTCCAGCATACCATCCATGGCCAATTTCATATCGTTGATGGCTTCATAAATGATGCTATAGAGTCGAATGTCGACTTCTTCGCGCGCGGCTAATTGAGAAGCTTTATCTGTGGGCCGAACGCTGAATCCAATGATTATGGCATTGGATGCGCTTGCCAGCAAAACATCGGATTCTGTGATGCCGCCCACGCCGGCGTGGATGGTCTTTATTTTGATCAATTCAGATTCAAGTTTGGTGAATGATTCTTCAATCGCGTGAATGGAGCCTTGGACATCGGCTTTGATGATCAGATTTAATTGCTGAATCTTTCCTTCAGAAATTTGTTGATGCAAGTCGTCCATGGTGACGCGGGTCGACTCGGCAAGATGTGATTCTCGTTTTTCCTGAATTCGCATCAAGCTGAACTGACGGGCTTTTTTCTCGTCGTTGACTACAATAAATTGCTCACCTGGATTCGGAACAGAAGGTATGCCGATGACTTCTACAGGGGTAGAAGGACCTGCTTTTTTTAATTTGTGTCCTTTATCATTGATCAGGGAGCGCACTTTACCGAAATAGGGGCCGACTATAAAAGGGTCGCCAACGGAAAGGACGCCTTGTTGAACGATGACAGTCGCGACAGGACCACGCCCTCGATCCAGTTTCGATTCGATGACCGTTCCCTTGGCTCGAATGTGATTGTTCGCCTTGAGCTCCATGATTTCGGCTTGCAAGGTGATGACTTCCAGGAGATGTTCGATTCCGGTTCCCACAAGTGCGGATATTTCAGAATAGATGGTTTGTCCACCCCATTCTTCTGGAAGCAGTCCAAGATTGGCCAATTGTTTTTTGACTTCGGCTGGATTTGCGTCGGGTTTGTCGATTTTGTTGATAGCTACCATGATTGGTACGCCTGCGGCATTTGCGTGGTCAATGGCTTCTTTTGTTTGCGGTTTGATCCCGTCATCGGCGGCAACCACCAATACAACGATGTCGGTGACTTGAGCCCCGCGTGCCCGCATGGCGGTGAAGGCTTCATGTCCGGGGGTATCGAGAAAAGTTATCGCAGAGTGTTTCAACTGGACTTGGTAAGCTCCAATATGCTGTGTGATTCCTCCCGCTTCGCCCTGGGTGACGTTGGTTTTATGTATTGCGTCAAGAAGTGAGGTTTTACCGTGATCGACGTGTCCCATGATGGTCACGATAGCGGGTCGAAGCGTACGATCAGCTTCTAAATCTTGTTCATCTTCTTCAAAATCCAAATCAGATGCTTTTTGGACCCGCTCTACTTCAAATCCAAGTTTGTCGGCGACCTTGCAGGCAAGATCAAAGTCCAAACATTGATTGATGTTGGACATGATGCCAAACAGCATCAACTCTTTGATGATATTATTCGCTGTGCATTTTAGTTTTTCAGCTAAATCTCGAACGGGTATATTGTCGGTCAACTGGACGACTTCAAATGTTTCCTGTTGTGCATCGCCGACAGGCTCCACAATTTTGGGTTCTTCGATAATTGCTTTTGCTTTTTTCCGTTTTTGAGTTTTGCTTTGTTCGACGTGAACTGGTTTGGGTTTTGATTTTTGATGTACCAGCTTTTTTGTTTCGAAATGAGGTTTGTCTTCTGTCTTAATGATCTTGAGGCTTGTCTTTTTTACCGGTTTTTGTGGTTCATCAAGCTCTAGTTTGATCGGTTTTGGAAGTGCCTTATTTACGTTTCTCTTTAAGGTAGTTATCTTTGGAGCTGCCTTCCGCAAGGACTCGAGAGTGGTGAGCTCGGATACACCGCCTGAAGATTTTTCTTTTACTGGCTTATTGGCAGATTCTTTGGGGCCTTTTTGAACTTTTTGTTCTTTGACCTCCGGTGGAGGGGCGGGCTTTTCTTCGGGTTCCGGCTCGGGTTCGACACGCTTTCTTGCGGGAGACTGAAACTTTACATTAGCCTTGGCTTTGGCCTTGGATTTTGCTTTGGCTTTGGGTTTTGCTGTTGTCGCCGCAGGTTTTTTAGCACCTTTTGGAGAAAAAAGCTCACGGATGTAGGCCGTAGCTTCCTCATCAATCGAACTCATGAAGTTCTTGACGGTAACATTCTTTTTTTGCAACGCGTCTATGATTTGATCATTTTGAACGTTGAGTTCGACGGCTAACTTGTTAATTCTGATCCTGGCCAAATAAAACCTCCTGCCTTGTTGGTATAAGGCATCATATTACACTTTAGTGATCCTGAGAAGTTATCAGGAATCCTCTGTTGTTCCAATTTGTTCTTTCGCCTGAGCAATGATCTGGCGACCGGTTTCTTCATCAATACCTTCTATTTCGAGCAATTCTTCAACGGGTGTCACGGATAATTCGGCCAAGGTTTCAAATCCGCTTGCATCCAAAAGTGATACAATTTCAGGGGCAATACCCGCGAGTTGCGACAGTGGTATTTCTGCTTCTTCGGGTTCTTCCTGTTCTTCAGCGGTTTCCTGAGCCTGATTCAAACCCAAAAAGGTTGATGCTTTTGTTGCCGCTTCTCCGGGTTCTTTGTAATAGACAGAACCGTCTTGCTCAATAGGGGCAACCAAGTCCTGCGGCACATTGTGCTCATTGGCGACTTCAATGATCGCTTCTGCTTTTCTTGGACCAATGCCTGGAATTTCGAGCAAACCTTCCAGTCCTCTTTTGAGAACTTCTTCTACGCTCACGATATCGTGGGAGAAGAGGATGGTCATTATTTTAGCACCAAGCCCCTTGGCATTTTTAACAATATCTAAAAAATCGACTTTATGTGGTGCCGACATGGACAGTAAAGCAGTTGCACTACGCAGATCAGAAGCTTCGGATTCGCCAGTAATGTCTACTTTCCACTTTACCAGCTTGGCCGCAAGCCGTACATTTTGGCCTTTTTTGCCGATCGCTAAAGACATTTGGTCGTCTGCGACGATGACTGCCATGTGCTTGGTCGTATCGTTGCGTATCACTCTTGTGATCTTTGCGGGACTGAGGGCATTGCGAACGAATACTTCAGGGTCATCGGAGTACTCAACAATGTCAATTTTTTCCCCGCGTAGCTCTTGAACGATGGATTGAACGCGCATCCCTCTCATTCCAACGCAGGCTCCTACAGCGTCGATGTCTCGATCGCTTGTGCGTACGGCTATTTTGGTTCGCCCATTGGGTTCTCTGACTATTCCCATAATCTCTACCATGCCTTCACTGATTTCTGGCACTTCCAGTTCGAACAGGCGTCTGACCAATCCAACATGCGTGCGGGATAACATGACAACCGCACTTTTGGAAGTTTTCTTAACGTCTACAACATAGGCACGAATTCTTTCGCCACGGTTGAATGTTTCTCGGAACACTTGTTCCCGGCGCGGCAAGATGCCTTCGGCTTTGCCCAAGTCAACGATCAGGTCGCCGCGATCAAAACGCTGGGCGATGCCATTGACCAATTCATCTTTTTTGCCTATGTAGTCATTATAAGTTATTTCAATCTCGGCTTCCCGTACTTTTTGCAAAATAACTTGCTTTGCTAATTGCGCGGCCACTCGACCATAGTCTTCCAGCACTTGACGAACGAGCAGGGTTTCACCCATATCGGCCAGAGGATTGATTTTTTTTGCATCTTTCAAGGAAACTTCAGTGCGATCATCTTCTACAGATTCTACAATCGTTTTTTCCAGGAAAATTTCGACTTCGCCCGTGGATTTATTGAATTCGCTGTGCATTTGCTGTAGCTCCGGCCAGCGTCTTCTTGCCGCAGCTTCCACGGCACTTTTCAGGGCATTGATCAGCGTTTCGGGGTCAATGCCTTTTTCCCGACTGATTTGCTCTAAAAGTGATAGTGCTTCAACATTCATTTTTTCTTTTCCTTAGTGGCATTTTACAGACGGTATAAACTGTGCTTCGAATGGGTTTATTAGGATGTAACTAAAACTCAATTTCAAGCCGGGCTTTGGATATTTTATCCAACGAAATTTCTTTCGAGGCATCGTCAATCTGTAACTTTAGGACGCTATTCGATACGTCTGAGATGACACCGACAAATTTCTTCTGTCCGTCAATCGGAGAGAAGGTTTGCACTCGTGCCTTTTTGCCAATAAATCTTCTGAAGTCCTCTTCTTTTTTTAAAGGCCGATCCAGGCCGGGGGAGGACACTTCCAATGTAAAGGGTACCGTTATGATTTCGTTTATATCAATCAAGTCGCTCAACTGACGACTTATATTCTGGCAATCTTCGAGCAGAACCCCGCCGGGTTTGTCAATGTATAATCTTAAAAGCCAGTTTTTTCCTGCTTTGAAGTATTCGACATCAACAAGCTCCAACCCTTCTTCCAAAATGATTGGGTCTACGATTTGAGTAACTTTTTGAACAATAGGGGTTTTAATCGCCATTCAAACCAGCCCGGAGGCCGTACGCCCATCAAGGCAGACCAATATTTGATTCTTTTTTATAATTTCTTGAGAAAAAGGCAAAGCTACGCTTTGACCTTTCCGGCCCAAACACAAAAAAAGCGGGCCTTTTGAGCCCGCAAATCCCGCAGGTCCTGTTTGTGCTAAGAGTCTACTAAACCGGGAATGGGGTTGCAAGCTAAATTTGCTATTTTCAATCAAACACTGGTCTACTAAAGTGTTGCAAGAATTCTTTGTGTTTCTTCTATAGCTTGGGTGACAGGGGAGGAGATGCTTTCGCCAGTTTTGCGGATGCGTATCTCAATCAACCCTTCCTGTAGGGTTTTGGGACCTATGATGATTTGAACGGGGAGTCCCAACAAATCGGCGTCCTTAAATTTTATTCCGGCTCGATCGGCACGGTCGTCGAGCAGGATTTCAAGGCCCTTTTCGCGAAAGGAGTAGTAAAGATTTTCGGAAACGGTGACGGTTTCCTCGTCTTTCATGTTGACGGGTATGATTTCTATCTGGAATGGGGCAATGCTTTTGGGCCAGCAAATGCCTTTTTCGTCATGCAGTTGTTCTATCGCGGCGGCGGCTGTTCTGCCGACGCCAATGCCGTAACATCCCATGACCATGGTTTGTTCCTTGCCATTTGAATCGAGAAAATTGGCTTTCATGGCTTTGCTGTACTTATCTCCAAGTACGAAAATATGTCCCAGTTCGATTCCACGTTTGACTTGAAGTTTACCTGAAGAGCATTGGGGGCAGGGGTCATCTGCCCTGGCAAAGCATAAATCACCTGTTATGACTTGGCTGAGGTCTCTTTGGGGAGCGATGCCGGTGAGATGAAAGTCTGTCTTATTCGCTCCTGCCACGGCTTGTGGCATTTGCATGATTTCGGCATCGGCATAGATGGGCATTTTGAGACCTATCGGTCCTATGTAGCCGTAGGCAATGTCGTCTGCCTGTTTGCTTTGGTCGGCAGAATGCAGCCATTCGCAATCGATCAATTTTTTCAATTTAATGGGGTTGATTTCTCGATCTCCCCGGCACAATCCTGCCACTAAACCTGCATCGCTTTCAAATACGATTGTTTTGATGACTTCCTGCGGGGTGATGGAAAGAAAGTTTGTAACTTCTTCGATGGTTTTCTTTCCGGGTGTTGAAATTTCTTTTACAACAGGAGGTGTTTGGTTTTCGCTTGCATTTGTCTTGGTTGGCAAGCATCGTTGAGCCATTTCAAGATTGGATGCAAAATCACAGGTGTTGCAAAACCCGATTTCGTCTTCGCCGGAGTCGGCCAGAACATGGAATTCATGCGAACGGGCACCACCGATGGAGCCGGTATCAGCCTCCACTTTTTTGTATTCGAGACCACACCGCTCGAAGATGTTGGAGTAGGCGCGGGCCATGTCGTCGTAAGTTTTATTGACGCTTTCTTCGTCGGCGTGGAAACTGTAGGCATCCTTCATCGAAAATTCGCGTCCTCGCATGATGCCGAATCGGGGCCTCACTTCGTCTCTGAACTTGGTCTGAATTTGATAAAAGGTCAGCGGCAGTTGTTTGTAGGAGTGTACTTCTTTGCGCACGAGGTCTGTAATAACTTCTTCGTGGGTGGGGCCATAGCAGAACTCGCGGTCGTGACGGTCTCGAATGCGGAGAAGCTCTTTCCCGTAAAAATCCCAACGTCCACTTTCCTTCCACAATTCTGCGGGTTGGATGCTGGGAAGAAACAATTCCTGCCCACCGATGTTATTCATTTCTTCTCGAATGATGTTCTCGATTTTTCGCAGGACGCGCAAGCCCAGTGGCAGTGTGGAATAGATTCCGGATGCAAGTTGACGGATCAACCCGGCGCGAACCATGTACTGATGGCTGGCAGTTTCAGCGTCGGCAGGTGCTTCTTTTAATGTTGGTATGAATAGTTGGCTGTATTTCATGTTCAATGAGTTTGAATGAGCTCGGATGCGGATTGTTGAAAGAGTTTGTTGGCAAGCTCGATGTCTTCAGGCTGATGGATTTCGAGCCAGCCTTGTTGAATCTCAACAAAATTGACGGTAAAACCCCTATCGATCATTTCCTGAATAAGGTCTGTGAAATTGAACCGTGTGATGTCGTCGGCTTCCTGAAACTTGCCTTTGTAGTTTTGTATGCAATCCTGATAAGTTTGGAGAAATTGTTCAGCTCCTGTTTTTGAAAATTTTGCCAGTCCGATGAATTCGTGAGTCGCCGTTTCTGGATTAATTTTGTTGCCAATTTTGGCAATGATATTTTCATGAACAAAGCTTATTTTCCGGCGTGCGGGTTTTGCCTTGTGTTTGCTGATAACGTAATCCAGCGTGGTCCTCTTATCGCCGGGATGGTATTGCGGGGCACTGTCTACGACCAACACGATGTCTTCCTTGCATTCCAGTATTTTGGGAAGAATATTATCCTGTAAAACAATGTCGGCATAGAGCATGAGCCAACCGTGTTGAATTTTATTTTTTGCGGTAAGGATGCTCTGCAAAGAAGTTCCATTCCGGTAATTTTTGTTCTCAACAAATGTAACCCCTTCGGCTTTCATTTGATCTGCGGCGTAGCCTGTGACGACTGTGATGTCGGTCAGATCGTTATGATTCAATGCTTCGATCTGTCTTTGTAATAAAGTTTTCCCTCCGATTTCGAGCATGGCCTTGGGCTTGCCGTTGAGTTCGGCTTTTAAAGTGGGGTCTTCACCTGCGGCTGGGATGATGGTCGGGATGTTGGTCGTTAATTCATTTTCTTCGTCTTTCTTTTTGACATCAAGAAAACCTACGGTTGAGAAAATATCGCGTACCAGTGCGCAATGCGGATCGGCTTCGAAAGAACGTTGATTGCTGAGGATGATTTTCGCGGTTTCTTCCATCGCCTTGTACGCACTGCGTAGCAGGTGGTTGGCGTGGATCACTATATTGAATCCTGCTTTTGCCAATTCATCCTCGGTGATCGTGTTGTAGGTGGTCGGCACACAAACGAGTGGTTTGCCTTTTGTCAGGTTTTCAGGAAGTGCCTTGTACCTTTTGGCAAATTCCAAAACCTCGTTGGGTTGTTTTGATTTAGAATGAATCATGATGCCATCTACACCTGCGGACAGATAAATTTTTGCGCGCTGAACGGCGGTATCCATATCTTTCCCGGCGATCAGGCTTTCGATGCGGGCGATGATCAGGAAGTCATTGGTCATGCAAATATTTTTTCCGCGTTTGATTTTCTGGGCAAAGACCTGTGGGTCTTCAAGAGTTTGTTGCGCTCCGGTTTCGAGACTGTTCCTTTTGGGAAAAACTTTGTCTTCAATGATAACGGCGGAGACTCCTGCTCGTTCGAGCTTGGAAACCATGTATTCAAAATTATTCGGGTCGCCGCCGGTGTCTCCATCCACGATCATGGGTTTGTTAGTAACGGCGAGAATTTCACTGATAGTTGCCAGTCGCGAGTCGAAACTGATGACTTCGATATCGGGGTGACCTTTGGATGCCGAGTCGGTCAAACTACTTTCCCAAATGGCATCGTATTCATGACGAATGGTTCCATTTTCAGTTTGACCTTCTACGTAAACGTTGTTGGCCAAAATGCCACTCAAGCCGTTGTGGGCTTCCAATACGCGGACCAATGCTCTCTGCTTTAAAAGAGATTTTAATTTACCTCTTCTTTGTTCGGGTAATGTGTTGTTAAGGAGTGTCATGGTTTCGGTTCGTCAAAGGGATGGTTTTCCATTTCCTCGCGCAACCAGGCGGGAAGGTAGATGGATTCCAAATCAAATTTTTTAAGTGTCTGCGATATGATTGCTATTTTTTCAAGAAGAGGGAGGCTCTGGTCCAATATGATCCAGTGACGCCCTCGTATTTTACAATGACCACTACGGGTCTCAATTTCATTGTTCGCCAGATGGTGCGTTTCTATGGTAATGGAGAGTTTTTGCGCAACGGATTCCAGAACTTCGAGTTTGTCGGAAGGGTCCATTGTCGAAAACTTTCATGAGCGAGGCGTTGCGAAGGTTTTACAGCGACCTGCTGACTCTGTTTTATTACAAATTGCGACTAAATAACAGAAAAAATATTTCAGTGATGAGACATTCCTGATGAAATGTGGCTGAGAACGTCAGTTATAACAGAATTCTTTGATCTGTCGGACGATTTTTACTGATAAGGATTTCATCAGATTATTGAAATTGATTCACCAGGCTGAAGGACTTCTGGATCTATGGCAGGCCTATTGTGCTGAAAGAATCGTCTTGAGGTCCCAGGAGTCCCAGAGGATCTACAATGAACGCGCCTCCATCGGTAGGATCGTTGGGAAGCGGTGAAGAAGGTTGCAGGTTGATGACTTCTGCAGATGCACCGAATCCAAAAATTGTTTTTTCTGCGTTGCTCTCGTTGATACGGTTGATGATATGGACAAGAGTAAATTTTGCGGGATCCTCAATGCTCAATTTTCTCGCTAGTACCTCAATCGCTTTATTCTGGGTTCCCACACTGTTGGCTTTTTGAACATTCAAATTGCCTTGTGAGGCATTGATGTTGATGCCGGTATTCAGACCGTTGAGAATATCCCCTTTGTTTGAAATCAGATTAATAGACCCCATTTTTTCAGTTTCCGGCAAGACATTGACCTGGGCGAGAACGATGTTTTGATCGGTAGTCAGGTTGACGGTGTTGCCATTGATGGAAGATTGCGGAGCCTGTGTCAACGATCCTCCCTGAGCCAGTGGGTTTTCTTTAGCGATGATGTTCACTGTCTCAGCGGTTGCTTTTCCTAGAGATGAAAATGCAACGTTTGTGGCATTGAGGGATAATTCAGCCTGGGCAGAAACCGAAGCTTCGACATTGATATTGGCACTGGTTTCAATCAGTATATTTTTGAAGCTCGAAGAGGATTCTGCAATGACTATGTTATTTTCGCTTTTGATGGCATTGAGGTTTGATTTTGAAGCGGACTGTTCGGAAACGCCGTTGACGAAGGTCTGACCCGTTGTGGTGATCTCCAGCTCGCCAGCGGTGATTTGTTGAAGCTCAGTATTATTTATCGAACTGCCACAAGGTCCATTGCAGTTTGAATTCCCAATCCCCGTATTATTTTTCTTCGTCAAGGTGATTGCGGTTTTAGCCGAGCCACTGTCCAGCTTGCCCTCCAGCACAACTTCTCCCGCAGTGATATTTAAGGGATTGTTGGCAGTCGATACGGTCGCTTGACGGAAGACTTTGAACGTTCCCTCGCCATCACGATCTGTATCGGCATCAATAGACGTCGATTCTGAAAAGTTGGCGTTTTTGAAAATATTGATGCCGTTTTCGGAACTCAATTGGGTTCCGACAGTTCCCGCAACGTCGGAAAAATCTGCGTTTCCGGCAATGACTTCAATGGGGTTCTCATCGGTTCCAAAGTTGTTTGGGGTTGATACCTTGAGAAATCCTTTTCCCGCGTTGATGTCCAGCGCACCATTGGTATCGCCGTCGTAAATGGACCCGTTTTGAGAACTTAAAGTGATACGAGGGGATTGGGTGGGGTTAGTCGTCGCATCCAGCAAACCCAAGGTAATGTCTTCTTTTGCGGCGAGGTTGATATACGGAGAGGCTATAACGGAATTCTGGTGCATTGTTATATTTCCCTGATTTTCCTCCGCCCATTTTTCCGTTGAGAGTTTTGCGGATTGGCTGGCGGTGATTTTCCCGGCCTGGGTGAAGTCTATATTTTCTACCGACCACTGAATATCTTTTGCCACGACTTCAGAGTCCACAGTGATATCTGCCCAGCGGTCAATTTTCCCACGCGGTAAAAAATTGGTGGCACCGGTAAAGATAATATTGGTTTGCTTATAATCCTTGTAATACTTGGGCATCCCATGAAGGGTGAACTCGTTGATGTTGGAAAAAGCTTCTTCTGTGACGCCATCAAAATATATCGATAGTTCCTCTTTATATGGATCAAATAAAGTCATTTTGTTTGTTGATATATTTGTGAGTTCCTGATTGTCCAGAAGTGCGTCGCAAGAACCTCCACAATGGGCTTGCCCAAATCCCAAGGATTGGCTCTTATAGGTGTTTATATTCAAATTCGAAGTTTGGATGTTTCCTTGAATATCAAAATCTCCTGCAAAGAGAGAGGTGAGTCCATAACTGGTATGTCTAATGGTGCTTCCTGAAGCCAAATAAAATTTAGCCCCTTTTTCAAAGCTGTAAAAGGAAGAGCCATAACCTTTCATTGTCAAGTCGGCTTTGACTGCTAAATTACCATGGGCAGATGCGGACAATGTGTTAAAAATGGATGCGTTATTTACAAAACTCAACTCGTCTGAACTGGTGATTTGGAAATAATTGATATTTTGAGTGTTCTGTTCGGTCAGGCCATCAATGTAAATATCCCCTAAGTTGTAACTGTTAAACGAGATTATGTTCCCCGAAATATTTTGCAGTTCCTCGCCATTTAAAACAAATCCACCGGTTCCACGGCCCAGGTGCACCGAATCTTCGGTGGAATTTTGGAAGTGGGTATAACCACGCGTATTGTCTATGGTGCCTTCAAGATTAATAACGCTTGCTTGAATCCTGATGACACCGTTGTATGATGAAATTGTTTTTCCTTCTGCCAGGTTAAAGTCACCTTCTCCATCCCGATTCGTATCTGCAAAAATGGAGAGAGTGGGGCGGGATTCCCCGACAGGATCCAGAGTGATATTTTCATTGATTTGCACATCGCCACCAGACTCAAGTGCGAGACTGCCGCCTCCGCTAAAATTGATCGGCGCGTTGACGGTGATTTTCCCACCAGGCTGTTGATTCCCAAAGTAACCCTTTGATACCTTCACTTGGGCTCCTGTGTTCAGAGCATCTTCCAGGATGCTGGCGGCTAATTTTGTGGGGGAATCAGAAAATTCAAAAACGCTGAGGTCTGGGTTGGTTGTTGGTGGAGCTTGTTTGCGAACAATTTCAACATTATCTGAAATGATATCCCAAGTACCGGCTTTGCCCGAATCAGAGGATACATTGGGGGCCTGGGTGATTTCGAGATGGGTTGTGCCTGCCGTGGTCACTTTGCCACCCACACCGTCGAAAGAGCCTCCGTGTGCCTTGATGGTTCCAAGAATCTGGCTGGAATCACCCCAAAGACTGACCTCCCCTGCGGGGCCAGCTTCGTAGGAGGATGCGTCAATGCTTGCAGAAGACGCCATGTAGGTACGCGAAGCTTGCCTGCCGTTCGGTTGTGAGATTCCGAAAGCTTTGCTCCCTATAAAGACTTTGCCGCCATGATTGTTGCTGGACACATCGATTTTGGCGGTGTCGAGCAGTCCTATTTTATTGCCGTAAATATCGATTTCGCCCGCTTGCTCATTGTTTCCTGAGCCAGAAGCGTTTAAGGTTCCCGCAACACGAACCATGCTTTGGGAGTCTCCATTCAATATGATTTTTCCTTTTTGGGAGAAGAAGGAATTTGCGTTGACGACACCGGACATATTGACAACGTTGCTCAATACATCTTGCGCTGATTTGATATCCAACACCACCGTTCCACCTTGAGCATTGATCTGACCGGAGTTTTCAATCGACTGGATGATCGGGGGAACGTATGAATCCGCATCTCTGTAGACATATCGCACTCCCAGGTTGATGAGACCGTCGCCGTACAAGTCCACGGTGAACTGTGTTCCTGAGGCGAGGGTGACACGAGCGAATCTGGCGTTGATGGTTCCCAAATGCTCAACTCCAGGGGCGACAAGGGCCAGCAAACCCCCATCAGCAACGTTGATGGCTCCACGGTTGATGATGGTGTTGCTTGAGTGAGGTGCTTGTTGGAACGAGTAGAAACCCTTAAGAAAGTTCCTATTATCAATGTCGCTTGTGGTTGCAATCAAGCCGTTGACATCAACCTGCGAATCTTTGCCAAATAGAATTCCGTTGGGATTGACGAGCATCAACCTCCCATTAGCGGTCAATTTCCCGAATATGTTGGAAGGATTGTCCCCGGTGACCCGACTGAGGTTCACCGAGTTTGAGGAAGGCATCTGAAAATCGGTATGTTCGGAAGTATCGATACTGAAGGATCGCCAATCAATGATGGCCTTATTGGAGCTCTGGATCACGTTCAAGCGAGTGGGAGAGGCTTGTTCTATATTGATATTGCCCGATTGAACAACGCCCCCTTCTGGATTCGAAAAAGCCAGATCAGCGGACATCAGTAAAAAGAGCAGTGAACTGTAAAGCCCCGTTTGAATCGTTGTTTTTAACCAGTCACTTTTCATCATAGCGATCCTGCCATTTGAGAGGTTGATCGTTGGATAATTTCCGAAAACGAGAACTGTTTTTTAAATTTAAGAAACCAAAATCATTGTATTGTCATCATTTAACTAAGCAATAAATGGGCCATTTTATTTAATAGTCCGTAACTCGTTATTTAATAGTAAGATGTGTTTTGATGTGCGGGTAACTTGCTATTTTTATCGAGCTTGTTGCTTGAATAAAAATGCTTATGTTTATAAAAATGTGACCAGGTTTTCTTGCCGATCGTTGGCAATCCTTGTGAAAAGATCGAACGGGTCTTATAATAGGAAGTTCTAAAATTGAAACTGAAGGAAGGGAGCCAACTGTGGCCAAATTTGTAAAGGTTATGGATTCTGAAGATTTGCCAATAGGCAAATCTGCGATCATTCGCATTGGGGAAAAGGAAATCGCCTTATTCAATTACAAAGGCAAGTATTATGCGGTAGATAATAAATGTCCGCATAAAGGTGCCCCGTTGGGAGAAGGGCGGATTGAGGAGTGTATTGTGATCTGCCCCAATCACGAATGGCGTTTCAAGCTGGAAACGGGTGGAAGCTTGCAAAATCCAGAACTCAGGACAAACGTTTACCCGGTGCGCACGAAAGGGAATTTTATTTATATCGGGCTGGAAACCGATTCGAGAACGGCTTTTGGAAAAGATCCATCAAAATTGCCGTCGAGTTTGAATTTTAACATTTCGACCGTACAACAACCTATCAATCCCGACGAAACCTTATAAGTCAGACGATTCACCGGAGGCAGAAAAGCCGGTTTCGTAACGTTTTTATTTGATATAAAAGCTTCGTCGGAGTTGGTGTTCTGTTTTTGGTTTTCTGAATTTTAAAACCGGGCTTTTGACAAGCCCTGTTCACAGCAGGCCTTGCCTGCGTTTTCTAGTCGCGATACACTTCCAGTTCTTCACAATTCTTTAAATTGGGCGATTCCGTGAGTGCCTTGTAACCAATACTGCCAAATTGATTTTTGTAGAGATCGAGTTTGATGTATTTCTTACTTTGCTCGGAATTGGCAAAGGCTTGTGCGCCTGAATCTCCAATGACGTTACCAAATACAGATAGATTATTGAGTTTCGGTAATTTGGTGGAGTTTGCTAGAGCGATGGCCCCATCGTCCCCGATCTCATTGTGATTCAGGTTGAGGATTTCAAGATTTTCCAGGTAGGGCGAGTTTGCGAGTGCTTCGGCTCCTTCATCGGCGCATTGATTGCTGGGCAAGATCAATTCCTTTACGTTTTTTAGGATGGGATTGTTGGCCAGTTCTATAGAACCCCTCAAGCCAAGAAATTTATCTCTCAAGTTGAGGATTTCCCCATTTTCAGAGAGCCCTTCTTTTATCAAATCGTCTACGCGCTTGCTCATTACAAACTCCTTAATTTAGATGACAACGGCTTTTTTCTGCTTGTTTGAGATGCAGAAGTATCCGAAAAAATTGTTTTGATGGTAAATTAAGAATATCACAATAAAGGAAATATTTTCCAAGTTTGTATCAAAGGTCGAAGTTCATTTTCAAGGCAAAAAAAAAGCAGAGAAACCCGAAGGTTTCCCTGCTCTGATAAGCAAATTTTCTTACAGCAGTGGATCCATGAACAAGCCATCAGTTTTCCACCGTTCAATGTCTTCCTTGGTCGGTACAGGCGGAATAGGCGATTTCCCAGCTCTGGACTCAAGCGGAGAGTGGAAGGTTCGCGCATAGGATTCAGCTTTCCAGAGTATGAGATGCGGGAAAACCGTTCCCCACGCGGCCATTGGAGTTCCGTCCACGCCACGTGTGACGCGTTTGTACCAAAGTCCATCGGGCCAATCTTTCAAAGGAACACCGTCCAGACGATCGGGCATTTTCTGGGTATCCATTTTGTTGGCATCTCTGAAATCGAGAGCACCGGTCATCATGGGTGTACCATCTTTACCGTGACATACCGAACAGTTGAGACCCTCAGCAGCCCCTGTTCCTTCGCCATTGAATATCTTTTCGCCTTCGGCGATGATGTCTTTATCGTCAAACCAGGACCATTGCTCCCCAAGCTTTCCTTCGATAGGTGCATGCTCAGGGTCACGCAAGGTTTTCAGGTAAGAGATGAGAGCGTGCATTGAGTCATCATCCAAATCTTCACCATAATATGTCGGCATCGCTTTTTTGGATTTTGGATCATCAAAGCCGGGAGATTGTTTTACTCTTGGTTTTACAATCTGCTCTTTGATGTACGCTTCATCATATAATCCGATTTGCTTGGTTCCCAGGTTTGGACCGCGATCGGAGTTGCCTTCCCAGAAAACCTTGTGGCAGTTGAAGCATTTGTTTTCTTCAAAAACTGATCGACCGGCGGCGATGACTTCGGGACCCGCCAATCCGCTCAGTTTAATCGGTGGCCTGTCCAGTTTCGCTACTTCAACCTCTGGGTCGAATTGGGGAAGCTGTCCTGTGATATTGATAAATATCAGAGATGCCAGAGCATAAGTCGCAATCAACCGGGTTATCCAGCTGATGTGGTTCTGCTCCGGTTGCATGGCCTTCAGGTCTAGAATGACAAAATAGGTCAGACCTACGAATGCGAAGGCAACAAATTCAATTTGCCACCATATCGGAAACCCCGCCGCCCCCGCCGCAAACCAGATCGCTGTAGCGATGACGAGGAAGACCGGTACTTTGATCTTGATATTTTGTAGAAAGCTTTTCTCCTTCAGTTCCCTTTTAGGGAGTGCCAGAAGAATAGCGTAGGTCATGGCAACAGCAACGATTGCGACGCTACCCAATCGTGCGGCGTGAGCCAGTCCCAATAGACCTGAGAGTAGCCAGATACCTACAGCGGCTCCCGAGGCAACTGCTACGATGAAACCTAATTTTTTCAAAAAGGGTTTTTCTTCCATCCTTTAGAGCTCCTGAAGTTTATTCTGCCGGTTGTGGTGCGGCTTCCAATGAAGTCGTTTCGGCTTTTTTCTTTTTAGATGATTTGGGATACTTGATGCCCAGCCAAATAATGGCGGTCATGATGATGAAAAAGGTCCACACGATGGTGGTGACGTGGAATCCGGCTTCGGCCAGGGTAGGCGCAAACTTCTCCGGGGTGACGTCTTTAAATACTTTATAGATGTGCCAGTTCATGCGCGACAATTCGCGGATGGTTCCCATCCAGCTCATGAGCCAGATGTCGGCAAATCCCAGGAAGATCAGGGCATACAATCCAAGGGGATTGATTTTGCCGTAATGAACTTTTCCGGTTCGTGTGGCGATGGTATAAAAAATGTAGTTGATGAAGGTGACTGTCACCAGGGCAAACGCGGCTGTGTTTTTGGAAATCATCAGTGCCAAGAAGGCCAGGTTGTCAGGCAGAACCATTGCATCATTCATTCCGGGTTCTGGCATCATCGTGGCATAGAACCGTCGGGGCGTGAACCAAATTGCGGCGGCGCAGACGATCAATATGAAACCAAATTTCATTGCCGGGAAGAAACGTTGGGCATTTTCTATACGTTTCATACTGACCCACATATAGATATTACTCATAGTGAACATGGTTCCGACAAGGAGTCCTTGTACGAGCATGAACATGGATTCACGATCGGACATGATGTACATGCCGATGGTGGCATCGTATTCGTAAATTTCTCTAACGAAGATGTAACCCATTGCTGGCAGAGGAATCATGATACCGACGCCGATGAGGTTGCCAATGTAGCCCACCCAGTCGTAATATTCTTTTTCTTCTTTGCTCTTGGACCAGAGGTACATGTAAGCACCGATGATGCACACCATGTATCCGCCAAAAGTACCGTTACCCACCAGACGATGGTAGTTGAGAGGCATCCAGGTCGGGGTTGTCAGTCGTGCCCATTCAGAGATTTCCATCAAGTTGTCCAACGGTTTCGGCGGTGTTTGCATGAAAGTCGCCGGGCCGTCGAGCGCGCAGAGCAGTGTGAGTCCCAAGATATTGAGGATGATACCGACTACAATATGTCGACCCTTTTTGTTGCTCTTGTTCAGCGGATCCCATGAATACACATAAATGTACATGATTATGGTTTCGAGTATGAACAGCGTGGGGTAAGCCACCATGAACAAGACAGGGAAGGATTGTATGAGATAGCCAATGAAGTCTTGGTAGGCGATCAACATAATGAACAGGAACAATCCACCGGTCAGGGCTGTGAAGCTGTAACAAATACCGATAACTTTGGTGATTTCATGTGCCAGACGCTCGAACTTGAAGTCGGCTTTGGCGAACATGATGAAGTTGGAAAGGGCACCACCCACTGCACCGTTGATGATTGCAAGTACGATAGCGGAGGTTGCCAAGTGATCGACGGGCGTTAAGGGAATCGCGATCAATGTTCCAAATACGGCACCCACTGCCGCAGATACCTTTAAATTCATCAAGCGGTGGAAATAGTTCAGGAAGCTCACTAGCAATGCGCCAAATGCGCAGGCCCATAATCCATAAAGCACACCGTGATGAATCCCGACGATGATTTCCCCAACGATACCTATGACAACGCCTATGAGGACTCCCAAAAAGACGTTTGATAGAATAATGGATTTCCTTACTCCCTGTGTTCGGCGTGCGCCCATGACTTCCATGATGACGACGAACATGGGGCAACCCAAAATAAAGGATGCGAAAAGGATGTGAAGCTGTGCGGCAAACCAGGTGAATTTTCGGTTGCTTGTGCCCAGGAAGGAAAACTCGGAGAATTTGTGATCTTTTGCCGGGCCGATATCGGTCAGGTAAGATAAGTCTTCCTCTTCGGCAGCACCCTCTTCGGTACCGGCACTATCGCCTGCGGCTTCACTTTCACCGCCTTCTTCCTCGCCGCCTTCATCTTCTTCCTCTTCCTCGTCTTCATCTTGTGCGTAAGCTGAGGACAAGGCGCCAAAGTTCAGCGTTACTCCGTTTGAAGACAACGGTGTCAGAGCAGGGCCAATATGAACCAGCCCATAGATTAAAATAAGGAGGAATGAAATCCCCAGTTTTGATAAAAATGAAGCTTGGTTCAGTTGCTTAGGTGACTTTTCCATTAGGATCTCTTGATAGCCTGTGGTTAAGAATCCGCAATCAATTCAAAATTATTTCATTAAACAAAACTGCTTGGACCTGTTGTTTGGACGTTCAGCCCGGTCAAAAATCCTCACTAATTCTGCCAGCGAGGGGGCACGGAAGTGTAGAGAAATATCATAGGGGTTTGTTAAAGTCAAGAATTTTGCAGGTGTATGAAATGCCTGAAAAGGGCTTTAAACGCTATGTTTTTGATGATACAGGGCCTGCCGATTCGAACAATCGGTCAGTCGTTTTTTTGAGGTGCTGTGGAAGGAGGGTCGATTGGCATGAGCAGAATACCAAAACCCATTGCTGATGAGAGGATGCTGGCGAGCCCGACAAAAATTTGTGGCCACTCAGAGCTTATCAGACGGACAGCAACGACGAACAGGATACCACCCAGTATCATGAGTCCAAGACCTGTGGCACGGATTTTTAATTTACTTTTCATTAACTGCTCCTCAGTCCTGCGGCATTGCTTCTCAGCTCTGCGGCATTGCTTCTCAGCTCTGCGGCATTGCTCTCCAACTCCGCGGCATCGCTTTCAAGCTCAGCGGCATTGCTCTCCATCTCTGCGGCATTGTTCTTCAGCTCTGCGGCACTGTTTTCCATTTCTGCGGCATTGTTCTCCATCTCTGTAGCTTTACGCTCCAGTTCAGCGGCATTGCTCTCCATCTCTGCGGCGCGCGCTCTTCTCTTCTTTTGGTCGATCAATACCAGATTTCTAACGTATATAATGGAACCCAGGCTTTGGCCGACTATAAAAACGGGATCTTCTTTATAGATGGCGTATGTCAGCAAAACGATACTGCCACCAATGCTACAGTACCAGAATGCAAGGGGAATGGTGCTTTCCCCTTTTTTTTCTGAAACGATCCATTGAATAATGAAACGGGCTCCAAACAAGGCTTGCCCGGCAAAGCCTACTGCAAGCCACCATGTTGCTGTCATAAACTCAATTCTCCTCAGCGATATCGTAGTTGATCCACCTTTTTTTCATCCAGCGGATGGCGAGCAGGTCGAGAAACGCGACCAAAGCCCGATTTCCTATGCCATATTTGGAAATGCCGTGAACGCGCGGGTAATGCCCGACTTTGACCTGGGTCACTTTGAATCCTTCCATCTTCATCAGGGTGGGGAAGAATCGATGGAGTCCATTATAGAGGCGAATATTGGCAAAACATTCCCTGCGAAATGCTTTCAGGGAGCATCCTGTATCGGCAATGGTTTCGGCACTCAAGGTGTTGCGGATTGCGTTGGCGATTTTTGAGGATATTTTTCTTACCCAGGGATCGTTTCGCTTGTGGCGCCAGCCGCATACAACATCGTATTCATCCATTTTTTCGAGCAACAGGGGAATGTCTGCGGGACTGTTTTGCAGATCGGCGTCCATGGTGATGATGATTTTGCCGCGTGCTTTTTTGAATCCTGCCCAAAAGGCAGCCGTTTGCCCATGGTTATTCCCAAACCGTATCAGCCGGATGTGTGGGTTGACGGTTTGCAGTTGGCGGACGAGATAGGCACTGCCATCGGTGCTTCCGTCGTCTATTAACAGGATTTCGTAGCTCAGGCCCAGTCCAGGCAGGGTCTTTTCCAGTTCTGCTTCGAGAGGGACCAGATTGTCTCTCTCGTTGTACAGGGGGATTACAATGGAAAGTTCGAGTTCGGTTGCTTGCTCTGTGTTCATTATTTTATTTTGAATTTCCTCAAAATCAGGCCGGAACGGGTTGGGATTGAGAGCTGGCGGCCAGCTGTCCGCAGGCACCCATGATGTCGGCTCCTCGATTTTTCCTGACGAACGTTGTGAAATTTCTTTCGATCAAATAATTCTGAAAGTTCGCGACCGTCTCCACAGAAGGGGGAAGGTATTGCGAGGGCGCAAAGGGATTGAAGGGAATCAAATTGATCTTGCAGGGAATGCCTTTGAGCAGGTGGACTAGACGCTCGGCGTCTTCCTGACTGTCGTTGATTCCTTTTAATAGAATGTATTCGAAGGTCAAACGCCGCTGCGGTTTGAGAGGATAGTTCCGCAGGCATTCGAGCAGGACTTCGATCGGATATTTTTTATTGATTGGAATCAATACGTCGCGAGTGGCATTTTCTGTTGCGTTGAGTGAGATTGCCAGATTGACGTGTAAATTTTCTTCCTGAAATTTTTTGATTTTGTCCACCAGCCCCGAGGTGGATACGGTGACTTTTCGTGTTGAAATCTTCATGGCTTCGGGGGAGATCATGATACGGACGGCATCGACAAGCGCATCGTAGTTGTCGAGGGGTTCGCCCATTCCCATGAGAACGATGTTGCTGATGCTGTCTTTTTCCTGCAAATCTTCGTTTACAGCCATGATTTGACCGACAATTTCGCTCGCTTCCAGATTGCGCTGAAGTCCCATAGTTGCCGTCATGCAAAACGAACAATTCAACCGGCAGCCCACCTGGCTTGAAACACAGAGCGTTCTTCTGCTATCAGAGGGCATCCAGACACTTTCAATCATTTTCCCATCGGACAATTCAAAAAGGTATTTGATCGTTCCGTCGCGGGACAGATCCTTCTTATTGATTTTTGGAAGCGAGATGTGAAATCGTTCGGCCAGTCGGGTTCGCAGGTTTTTGGAAAGATTGGTCATTTCCATGAAGTCTTTGATCCCGTAATGGTAAACCCAGGTCAAGGCCTGCCGGGCTCTGTAACCCGGTTCGCCGAGTTCTTCGAAGATGGCGATGAGTTTTTGCTCGGGAAAGCCTATGAAATTTTTAGTTTGCATTGCATTTTAAAAGCGTTAACATTTATAGAATATCAGAACTTACAATCACTTCCCGTGTCATAGCTTCAGTGAAGAGTTATTTTGCTGAAATAGGGAAATTTTTGCCGATCGGTTTGCCTGCAAAAGCGTTGAAGTTATCAAATAACCATAAATATCAATACTTTTCCACTTTTTTTATTTGGCACGGATTATGAATAATTTTTCAGCTATGGATTTTAACGAATGTTGCCGGGTATTGCAGATCGAGCAAAATCTTCCCTGGGAAGAGATTAAAAAGAACTATTATACCTTGGCCATGAAATATCATCCCGATAAAAATCGGGGAAATCTGGAGTCTGAGGCGCGGTTTAAAGAAATAAGCCTGGCTTTTCAAACTCTTGAGCGAAAATTTCTGCGTGATAAGGTTGATTCTTATGCAACGGAAGAGCCCCTGAGCTCTTCCGATGATTCAACCGGGTCTAACGTGGTGCTCAACTTCATCAAAAATCGGGCCTGTAAAAACCCGAAAACCAGGCAAATCGTCGAAAATCTAGGCCGGGTCATGAACCAATTGGACAAAGCGATTTTCCAGTTGGATGTGCGTCAGGAAGTCGCTATTTCTGCTTCTGTTGCGGAGCGTGGTGGCATGGTACGCATTCGCAAGGGCAAGGAAAATTTTGAAGTACGTATTCCACCGGGTGCCTGGGATAAAATGACTCTTAAAATTCCTGAGCGAGGTGAGCCCAGTTTCTTTGGCAACCGCAGAGGCGATTTGACGATTTCTATCAAAATTTTGCATGACGGCAAGTCTGGAAATAAAAATCTTCAGGCTTATTATAATCTATTTGTGAGTCAAAAACATATAGCGGATGGGCGGGCATGTACTCTGAATACCGCCGAAGGCCCTATTAAATTTTTTCTTCCCAAAACGGCAAGGGAAGGGCAATCCTTCACATTATCGAGTCAGAAAGCTTCAGAAAATCTACAGCGGAAGGCGCATGTGGTTACGCTGAATTTTGTCGATCAGGACTATGTGAAAGTTGAAGAAATTCAGGCAGAGTGATCGTTATTTTTAGTAAAACCGTGCAAAGATGAATACCTGAACGCTCAGTGAAAGAAACGCGATCAACAAAGTACTGGCCACCATTCCCATGATGGGACCGGGAGTGGTGAATGTGTTTTTGGATACCCACCAGCTATTCACCCCAAGACTCAAAACCGAAATCACCAGAGCCGTAAAGGTCATGATCAAAAGAACCGAACTGAAAATGGTATCGGGTTTCATGTGGTTGACCACGGCCAGCGACCAACCTGCGGGTACGAGTGTGAAGAAAAAGGTGATGAATAATTTTCGGTAAACGGGCTGGTTGTAACGGAAATACAGCTTGATGCCAAAAAACAGGAGCAGTCCCAATAAAATTCTGGAGGTCCAGTCGTTAATATTTTTCTTCTTTTGATCGGCCCTTATATGGTTGAGAGATCCCAGTACATATTTGGAAACCTCTTCCTCGTCCATTTCATAGAACCCACCTTGTTTCGTATCAAATGCAAACACTCGCGCGGTGACCGACTCAGCCGGCAGGGCAATGGCGCGCCAATCGTCTTTATTGGCTTCTTGAAATTCAAGATAGACAACACCATTGTCGTATTTTAAATTGTATTTTGCAATTTCGCGAAGTGTGCTGGCGTATTTCCCCGTCTCGGTATGATACTTTTGCTGAATTTCAGCCAACTCATGCAGTACCTTTTGCGAGAGAAAATCCTCATCGGACTCAAATATTGTTTTGCAGGCAGAGGTGAGTGTGAGAATAATGAAAAGAAAAACGATTCGTTTGTAAGCGGATATCATAGGGGATTGGACACGTAAAAGTAAGTTCGAAAGTACGTTCTATTGTATTTGAAAAGTTTATTCTTATATCACAGGAACCCAAATCAGGCAACACGATGTGTGATAAATGACTGAAAATTCTATTTGGAACAATATTTCCTTTGTTACGGGGAATCCCAATAAAGCTAAAGAAGCCAGCGAAATTCTTGGGATCGAATTGCGGCAGGTGCGTGTTGATGGATTGTTTGAGATCCAGACCGCTGATCTGGAAGAACTGGCGGCTCACAAAGTTTCCACCGCCTATGAAAAACTGGGATCTCCGGTTTTGATCGAAGATTCGGGTCTGATATTCGATGCCTGGGGCCAACTTCCCGGTGCATTGGTCAAGTGGTTTGAAGACAGTGTCGGATGCGAGGGCATGCTCAAAATGCTGGATGGTTTTGAGAACCGCAAGGCGCGAGCGTTGTGTTATGCCGCCTTACACGATGGGGAAAACATTCATATCGCCAAAGGAGAAGTCCAGGGCACTATTGCGCTGGAAATACGCGGAGCCGGTGGCTTTGGTTGGGATGTGATCTTCATTCCCGATGGACACACCAGAACCTTTGCCGAAATGGCCTCCTCGGAAAAAAATGCAATCTCCCACCGCCGGAAGGCTTTCGAAAATTTAAGAACAATTATTGAACGATTCCGTTGATTTTCTGAAAGTCTTTCCTCTATTTTCATATCTCCTTAGAAACAGTCTCAATATTTTATTACTTTTTGCCGATAGATAACCTGAGGTTTTTTATTCAGGTTCAATGATCTGGAGGCGAACAAGGGCATGACTTTTTCTATTCGCAAGGATTCGGGCGGGGTGATTTTGAATTCTGTGGCGGTTGGTTTTCTGATTTTTTTGCTGTGGACACCCTTTTCTTTTGCTTACAACCAATTATTGTCTCATTTGACGACGCCCATGCTGTCGGCTTTGGGGCCGTCTGATATGAGTGGCGTGGTGGCAATGGAGGATTGGAAAGTGGCTTTAAAATCGGGCACGGCTTCTGTTTTGGAACAATTTCCCAAGGCTGATTTTCAGGCGTTCCAGTTCAGCATTTGTATCTTGTTTGTTCTGGCTTTGCTGGTTCCTAAAATGGAATGGGCGGAAAAAGGCAAGTTATTTGGTTTGGGAATGTGTGGTGTCATTCTTTACCATGCTTTTGTGGTGCTCAATAAAATATTTTTCCTTTGCTCCACGCAATTGGGGGAGTACAGCTTGCTCACCTATATGGACATTCAACGGAATATTTTTGGGGCGTTGGACAGTTTCAATTCTGATATCGGAGTGTATGCTGTTCCTGTTCTAATCTGGCTGGTGTTTGTTTATCCCTTCTTCCGAGCCCAACAAAAAAACGCCCAACAAAAAAACGTGCCAAGTCCGGCATAGACTATTTACTCCCGCGTTGGGGGCGTGCGGGGTCGATGTAGACGCGCGGGACTCTCTGTCCGACGGCGCAGAGCAGTTCGTAGGACACCGTGCCACAGTTCTCGGCGGTTTCTTCCACTCGAATACACGCGTCATTTTGACGACCAAAAATGACAGCTTCGTCGCCGACCTTGATCTCAGGGTGATCGGTCACGTCAACAAGTGTGCTGTCCATGCAAATTCTTCCTACTTGCGGGACTCGTTTCCCACGAATCAGTAATTCCATTTTATTCGATAATTGCCGATGCAATCCGTCGGCGTAACCGACACCAATCAGCCCGATTCTGCTGTCGCGCTGGGTTGTGAAGATGGCTCCATAGCTGAGAGGCGTTCCTTTGGGAACGTCCTTGATTTGCAAGAGGCGACACTTCCAGGTCATCACAGGCTTGAGTTTGGGATTTTCCGCACCCGATTCGGCAAGGACCGCGTCCAGCCGTGTTGATGGAAAGGCACCGTACAGCATGATGCCGGGGCGAACGCAATCAAACCAACTTTCAGGATGATTGATGATTCCCGCAGAATTTGCACAATGCAGTATCGGAAAAAGCGTTCCCTTTTTTTTGAGTGGAGTCGTTATTGCTTTGAATTTTTCAATCTGCTCGCGCGAATGTTGTTTGTCTTCCCATTCGGCGGTCGCAAGGTGTGTCGAAACACCGACCAGTTGCAAGGATTTTTGGCTGTTAATGTAATTTACGAGATCAGCAACCGCAGAGGGCAAGGTCCCCAGCCGTCCCATTCCTGTATCGATTTTGAGGTGAACCTTTACGCATTTGTTCTGCCGATGGGCTTCTTGTGCAATGGCGATGGCCTGGTTTTTCTCATGCAGGGTGATTTCAAGATTGTGATGGATCAGGTCTCCGATTTCTTCGGGGACAAATCCTCCCATCACCAGAATGGGACGCTTGATACCGTTTTCTCTCAGCTCAATCCCTTCGTTGCCGATGGCAACGCCGAGTCCATTGGCTCCCGCATCCAATAATGTTTTTGCGCAAGGCAGGACGCCATGCCCATAAGCATCGGCCTTGACCACTGCGAGGATTTCAGTTGTGGGAGGAAGAAGTTTGCGAACGAGTGTAAAATTATCACGCAAGGCACTGAGATTGACTTCTGCCTGACTTGCACGGTGGAATGCCATAAAATTTTTCTGTGACCAGCGGGTTCCTGAAAAATATTTTTTTTATTTTTTATGAAAATTGCAGAAGAATGCCTGCCAAATAAATTCATCACCAACAAGTTTGGAAAGACGAATTTATTTTTTCAGCACTCAGACTATTCTCGGCGTGAGCGCCCGGTATTGGACAGGCGACCCATTTTTTTGACTTTGGGACCGGCGGTACGAACAGGGCGACAGGACATGTTGCTTTCGCTGGAAGTGGTTTTGCGAATGGTGTAGGCGCGGTCACTGTAAAAATTATAAGCCATAGCATTGATGCCCTTACCCTCGGCACACCAGTAGGTGAAGCCGCAACCTTCAGGAAATTTCAAATCAATGTGGACAATGTCATCGTTGAAGTCCATATTTTTGCATTCATGATCGTACAGATTTCTGCATTCCTGAGAACTTGGCAGACGCCAGTCGGAAAAGCCGGCGAACTGCTCCTCATTCATTTTTTCAACAAATTTGCTGGCCCCTTTCCAAGTGCACCATTTGCCCTTCAACTGATAAGTATCCTCTTTAAACCACATCAGATTATACTTCGTGTCCGTAAGGGTGCCATTTCCATTGTCTATAAAACGATTGCCTTCTTCTGATTCTGACATTTTAAGAATTGGGTGTGAATGGGTTTTTAGGTTTTACGTAAAAAATCATTATAATATATCAGCAAATAAATTCGTGTTAAATAGTGAATCCTTATAACTTAATTCAAATCATAATTTAGAAACGTGAATCATCAAAAGAAACTGGAAAGGTTGGACGATGCCAAAAATTGAAATACAAAGTTTTTTCTATGACTTGATCCATTGCAAAGACAAGATTTTGTCTACCTTTGATAAATGGGATGAAGTGTACGATGAAGATGAGCGAGGTCCGCTTGTTGCCGGTATACAGGAATGCAAAGAGGCGGATCTGATCAATCTCCTGCTCAATATTCAACGTCTGGCTTCGGGCTACGAACAAATCCATGAGCTGATGAATGCGGCAGAACAGGAACAGGTTGACGCCCTGATCGAAGAAACGGAAAAGGAAGACGACGGTGACGATGACGACGAATGGGCAGACTAGATATTGCCTCCAATCCATACTATGACCATGACTCCACTCGTAGCAATGTGGCATAGGTTCGCTTAGTGCTCTTTTTCAAATAATTTGAAAAAGAGCATCCTTCCCCTGCATAACAAGATCGAAACTTTATTTGGGCCAATTTTTGATGTTGTCAAAAATACAGGAGGTGTGTCTGTGTTCTTAGAATTACCTTTACACTTATTGGTGTAGTTAATCTTTCATGTTGAATAGATGTTTTTTTTAATGTAATATTTGTTGTCTAAAAATAGTTTCTGTGAAGTCTTAAAGAACGTACTTTTTCATCGTCTTGCAAGATACGGCGGGCATTTCTATGACTTATTGTCTTCAGGATTTTCTTCAGAAACTAATTATCAGAAGCTCCCTCCTGTACATCCTCGCTGGTATTTTAACAGCATTTATATTCATTTTAGACATCAATATGGAATTAGGCGTTGCGGGGGGGATTCCCTACGTTATCGTTATTCTTTTTGGCCTTTTGCAAGCGGATGCAAGGTATTTTCTTTGGGGTGGCATTACGGCGGTCGTCCTGACCATTGCGGGTTACTATCTGTCGCCGGCGGGAGGGGATGAATGGAAAGTTCTGCTTAACCGTTTCTATTCTATTTTTTCGATTTTGTCCATATCGGTACTTTGTTTTATTTACAGGAAAATGGACGCCAATATCAAGAAAGCGAATAAAGAACTCAGTCATAAATTTCAACATATTTTTGAAGAATTTGGATACACCAAAAGTAACTCACTGACGGATGACTCCTATTTTGAAACACTGAGTAAAAGTATGGTTGATGGCCTGGTGGTTATTGATGAGGCCGGAATTGTCAAATCAATCAACCCCGCAGTCAAGGATATTTTTCAATATGAGACTCATGAAGTCATTGGCAAAAATGTCAATTTATTAATGCCCGAGCCCTATAAAACGGAGCACGACCGCTATTTGAAGAATTACCTGACTTCAGGTAAGGCAAAGATCATTGGAATAGGGAGGGAGGTTCTGGGGCTCAAAAAAGACGGTAGCACCTTTCCAGTTGCGATTGCTGTCTCGGAGGTCTTTGTTGACGATAAAAGAAATTTCATTGGCGTAGTGAGAGATGTGAGTGAGCGGGAGAGGCTTCAAAACAGTCTTAGGTTGGAGACCCTCTATCTGAAGCATTTGTATTTAATGGCATCCATAGCCAACGAAACGCAGGATTTTGATGAGGCGATTCGATTTTGTTTGCACCAAATTTGCATTTTATCTGGTTGGTGTATTGGACATTTTTTTATTTTTTCAAAAGAGAAGCAGGAATTTTTTTCATCTAATATCTACTATTGTCATGATGTGGATAGTTATATTGATTTTATTGCGGAAACAAAAAACAAAAAATTTGCAATTGGAGAAGGATTGCCCGGCCGGGTTTTTCTGAGTAAAAAGCATGAATTGATTGAGGATGTTTCTAAAGATATAAATTTCCCACGCGCCAAAAATGCTACAAAGTCAAATATTAAAGGAGGCTTTGGACTCCCTTTATTTGTGAATAATGAAGTTTATGGCGTTATTGAATTTTTTTCCAAAGAGTCGATCAAGCCCAATCAACGGCTTATCGAGTTTGTGGATAATATGGGAATGCAAATGAGCCGTCTTCTGGAAAGAAGAGAATTTGAATACCAGTTGAGGTTTTCAAAAGATTATGCTGAAAAGGCCAATCAAGCGAAATCAGAATTTTTATCGAAAATGAGTCACGAGTTGAGGACACCCTTGAATTCGATTTTAGGGTTTTCGCAATTAATGCAAATGGATTCAAAAAATCCCTTGTCTGACGTACAAAAGGCGAATAACGAAAAAATTTTTAGTTCAGGGAAGCATTTATTGCAACTTATCAATGAAGTATTGGATCTGGCAAAGATTGAGTCTGGAAAACTAGACGTTAAAACCGAATCTGTAAATTTGAGCGAATTGATAGAAGAATGCCTTGCGATGGTATCTCCGTTAGCCAGCAAAAATATGATAACCGTTGTTAACGAGCTATTGAATGATACACCGATATATCTCATGGCAGATAAAATGAAGCTCAAACAGGTCATCCTGAATCTTTTTTCCAATGGAATAAAATACAATAAGAAAAATGGAGTTTTGAAAATTCATGGGGCTCAAATAAAAGGCAATATTGCTCGAATCCGCATATCTGATACGGGAAAAGGCTTGTCGGAGGAAGCACAGCTGGAGGCTTTCGCGCCTTTTAGCAGGCTGGGGGCTGATAAAACAGACGTGGAAGGGACAGGCATTGGATTGCCCATTGCAAGGAACTTGATCGAAGCGATGGGTGGTATCTTGGGTGTTGAAAGTATATTGGGTGAAGGCAGTACTTTCTATTTTGATTTGCAATTAGCGAATCCTTATATTCCGGATCTAAATGTAGCTGACTCAAGTGATGATTTGGAAAATTCTAATAATACTGAGACTAAAAGTATTTTCAATGTTCTATATATCGAAGACAATTTGTCTAATCTGAAATTGGTCGAACAAGTTTTATTGAGAATTGAAAATCTCAGATTTTTTTCTGCTACGGAAGCCTTGTCCGGAATTGATCTGGCAAGGCACCAGACTTTAGATTTAGTGTTGATGGATATCAATCTCCCTGACATTGATGGTTATGAGGCTTTTAAATTGCTTACAAATTATCCAGGAATGAGAGACATCCCTGTTTGGGCTGTCAGTGCCAATGCAATGCCGGAAGAAATTGAAAAAGCATTGGATATGGGATTTTCAGACTATATAACGAAGCCCATTGATCAGATCAAATTTCTTGCCAAAGTTGAGAAATATGTGAATTCCTCCAGGTCTTCTGACACTCTTGACGTATAATATTCTGTTGATATTAAAAGAGGGTTGTTTTTGCCGTTTTACGCAGGTAAAGCGGATGTTTGGGTTGTCCCATTTGCGTCAAACCGAAGGTCTCGGGCGCGATCCCCTCTTTTTTCAGCAATAGCAAGAGTTTGTCCCCGCGTTCCAGATGGATGCCGTGGTTGCCCCAGGCGCACACGACTTTTTGGGCCTCTTTTGCTCTTTTTAAAATCATGGCATTGTTTCTGGGCCCGATGGGTTTCCCCATTTTCAAGAGCTCTTTCGGGTAGGTAGTGCGGAAGGCAAAAATATTACAGACGTACATTCCACCAAAGCCCCAAAGTTTTGCAAAACGCTGACAACGTTCCACGGTTGGGTCGTTTTTTGTCTCATCTGCGGTTGAAGGGTTGAGCATGATGAAAGCGACGGATCCTTTTTCCTTGTCCCACAGCCGCCATAAATCGTAGCGATATTGTTTGCATTTTGAAAATACAGCCCCCGTGTCGATCATCGGTGATCCTCAGCTTCCAGCATTTGAGTCATTACCGGCAGGATGGTGTTGACCCATCGTTGATATTGTTTGGCAGAGGGGTGCATGCCGTCTTCTGAGAACATTCCCTTTTGCAGGCACAATTCCCGTGAGAGAGGAAAAATATCGACTCTGGTGAGATGACGCTTTTCGGCCTCTTCGACGAGAATACGATTCATCCTCTGAATGCCATTGACGGCACTTTTGCCGTATCCCCATTTTTTCCCAGTAGGTGAGCATGAAAATTCCGGGGCGGTTACGATTAAAATCCGTCCACTTGTCACTATTTCTAATAAGGAATCCAGAATAAGAATGATTTCTTTTCGGTAGCGAGTGCTGGTGAATCCATGTGCCCAATCGTTCACGCCGATCAGAAAGCTGACGAATTGCGGTTTCAGTTCTTTTAGTTGCGGAATCTGCGATTTTAAAACTTCAGTGGAAGTGTTGCCAGACTGTGCGAGATTCGCGACAAGTTCAACGGTTTGCCCCTGTTGATTGAGAAGATGCGTCAGTTGCGCAGGCCAGCTTTCTGAGGGGTTGACACCGGGCCCTTGGGTATAAGAATCTCCCAGTGCAACATACCGTAGATTTTCTGCAAAGGCAGGGGTTCCGTTAAAAGTGACTGTCAATAAAACTAAAGTCAGGAAAGGAAGCACGATTTGTGTGTGTCCTCAAAGTAAAAAGGGGGCCTGCGCCTTGTGGCGCAAGCCCCCTTTGAATGATGCGAGATAGATCAGCCGAGGCTGTTGATTGTATCTTCCAGTGACATGGCGATACAGGTGAAAATTGGAGTGTCCTCCACAACATAGCGACTGCCTTCGGTTTCTCTAAGTTCCATAACAAGATCCACAAAATCCGCGGGGTAGTCGGTCTCGAAGGCAACAACAAATTCTTGATCGTCGATCCCAAAGGAATAGGTGGTGTTCAATTTAACAGAGGGGAATTTATTCCCAACATAGATATGCTCATCCATGATCCCTTGTCGTGTGAACTGGGTAAGCAAGTACCATTCCCGTGATTTGACGAAAGGATAAATGAACAAATACTTCGCCTTGCCGGGGATGATGTGGGTTCTGTCTTCTTCGTGCTCGGGATTGAACATGTCCTGATACATGGACCGCTTGGTCATGGACAAGTAAGATATCGTCGTATTGAGATAAGCACCCAAACGCGTTTTCAGCAATTGCGTTGTCATCTTTTGGAACTCTTCGAGTTCGTAAGAGATGCGCCAAAGCATGATATCGCAGTCGCTACGAATGCCAACCATGGAGTAGCTGAGCAGAATCATTTTGGATTGAGTGTCGTATTCTTCCAAAAAGTCAATGAACTCTCTCTTTGCGGCTTCCTTTTCTTCTGTAGGCAGACGTCGGAAAGATGGATCCAGTTTGTAAAAGGAAAAATTGACGTATTGTCTTTTTACTTCTTTATTAGCAGTCGTTTCCGCCTGTTGTTGGGCTTTCTCAGCTCTCGATGCGGCGATAGCGGCACCTTCCCGTTCTTGTCTTGCACGAGAAACCACTTCGTCATCTACCTCTGTAAGGCCTTTGTCTTTTGCGTAATTTTCGATTCCACGGACTACACTTTTTCGGACGAAGAAGGGAACATTCTTCATCCTTTCCACCGCTTCGTCGGTCCAATTCAATTCCACAGCCGGCATAAAATCTTCCAGCTCTTTGTCGTCGATGCTCACGTCGGAATTCTCTTTATTTAAGGGTTTAGGATAAGCCGAAATTATACCTCAATGCCCATCAAAAGCAAAGATTTTCTCAAAAATCTGTTCCGACGGTTCTTCAGTCTTATAAAAAAACAGTCGAAAACGGCCTTATCTTGACATCATTGAAGGGGCTTTCTACAATGATCGCTAACGGTTCATAGTATATATTATAGATTGAAATATCAGAAAAATCATTCCATTCCAAGCCGAAAGAAATGACACACTCTTCACATATAAAACAACGGTTGAAGTGGGCACTGCTCTTTACAGCCCTCATATTGATCGTTGAGTTGATTGGCGGAATTATTGCGAATAGTCTCGCGTTGATTGGTGATGCGGCGCATATGTTTTCAGACATGGCGGCTTTAGGGCTCAGTTGGCTGGCTCTAACCTGGGCGCATCGTCCTTCCCCAAATGATAAAACTTACGGTTACCACAGGGCTGAAATTTTAGCGGCACTCATCAACGGCATTTTATTGTTTACCATGGCGGCAATGATCGCGATGTCGGCTTGGGAACGGTTGAATGCACCACGGGAAATAGATTCTGTAACGGTGATGATTGTTGCGGCCATTGGCCTGGTTACCAATGGGATTGTCATTTTTATATTGAAAGATTCGCACCATCATTCGCACGACCTGAATGTGAAAAGTGCTTTTTATCATGTCATTGGAGATACGATCAGTTCGGCGGGAGTCATCGTGGGGGGTGCCGTGATCTGGTATACGGGATGGTATTATATTGATTCTTTAATCGCGCTGGCGATTGCGTGCCTCCTGGTTTGGGGAGCTAAAAACATTCTTTCAGATTCTGTGCATATTCTGATGGAAGGTGTGCCGAAAAACGCATCTGTTACAGATGTTGTTCAGGAGCTAAAATTATTGCCCGGAATTCTTGATATTCATGAACTCCATATCTGGAGTATTTGCTCCAATGTCAATGCTCTGAGTGCCCATGTCCTGATACCCGATCAAAAGGTCAATCAGGCTGAAACGATACTCACTGACATACAGTCTGCACTTGCCGATAAATTCAATATCACACACTCCACGATTCAGTTTGAGAGTGCTCTGTGTAATACTCCAGACCTTTCCTGTGAAATCGAACATTGAAAGCTGAAAAAAACATATGGAACTGATTTTTTTGGGTACGGGTACATCGACGGGGGTTCCTTCTCTGTGTTGCGATTGCGAGGTTTGCCGGTCCGATCATCCTAAAAACCAGCGCTTGCGTTCGTCCATTTTGGTGCGGCAGGGTGATTTTCATTTGCTCATCGATACCTCTACGGATATGCGGCAACAGTGTCTGGCAAGAAAAATCCGACGCATTGATGCAGTTCTTTACACACACCACCATGCGGATCATGTTCACGGCATTGATGAGTTGAGAAGCTTCAATTTTTTCAATAAAACGACGACGCCCTGTTACGGCAGTGCCTCGACTTTGCAAGATATTCGGACTAAGTTCAGTTATATATTCGATTCCAATGTCCAGGTGGGGGGAGGGCTTCCGAAGCTGATTTTGAACGAAATCAACGGGGAGACTTTTTCACTGGGTGACATAGCGGTGACACCTCTGGATATTGAGCACGGTGGTTTGACAATCACGGCCTACCGTCTGAATGATATTGCCTATGTCACCGATTGTAGCGGGATTCCTGAGAAAACAAGAGAGCAATTGATGGGACTCGATTTGCTGATTATCAATGCCTTGGGTTTTGAGCCACATCCTACGCACTTTTGTTTGTCGCAGGCGTTGGATGCGATTGAAGATTTGAAACCGAAACGAGCCCTGTTAACACACATCAATCACAAATTTGATCATGACAAATTGAGTGCCGAGTTACCAGAGAACGTGGAACTGGCTTACGATGGGCTCAGGCTACAGATTCCTTGAAAATTTCAGCGGGCGCGAAAATCAGTCAAAGTCAATATCGCGGAGAGGAAGATTGCTGTTTTTATCGACATTTTTTTGAGCTTCCCGAAACTTGTCCTGTAGAAGCCGATTGCGGTCTTTTTCGCTAGCACTGCGTTGTTTGAATATATTTTCTTGTTCCTTGCGCTGGGAGTCCAGGCTTTTCATCATATCCGAGAGCGAGGCCGCTGGTTTTTCCTTTTTTGCTTCCCAGATCACTTCACCCGTTTTTTGATCAACCGTCAGTTTTGTTTCGCAACAAGGGCAAACCACATCCAGTTTTTTATAACCCATGACTTTTTTATCTAAGAAATAGTGTTCGATTCAAATACAGCTCTGCCATTATAGCAAACATAATGAAACCGGCACAAGCAGACTGTTTGGTAAAGAATTTTTTGTGAACGGATACTCCATGCGTTCCAGTGGGATGAGAGGGGTTTTCAGGAGAGGAAAAGGATGTCTGGATTTTTTATTACGGGTGTCGATACGGGTGCTGGAAAAACGACCGTGACGGCGAGCCTGATCGCTTACTGCAAGCGAAAGGGCATGCATGTGGGCTATATGAAGCCGATAGAAACGGGTGTTGATCCCGAATGCTATTCTTCGGCAAATTCAGATGCACAATTTTTAGCCGAGGTTGCTGGGGATGGCGCGAGAATATCGGACATCTGTCCGGTTCAACTCAAAACCCCTGCTTCTCCATATCAAGCCTGTCTGATCGAAGGCACTGCGGTCGATATGGAGCAGGTATTGCGGGCCTACCGAAAATTGGAATCAGAACGGGAAATCATGTTGGTCGAAGGCATAGGAGGCCTTTCAGTTCCGATAAGTCGGGACCGAATGCTTTATCACCTCGTGAGAGAAATTGCTTTACCGATCCTTGTCGTTGCGCCCATTCGATTGGGAGCATTGAACCATGTATTGCTCACCCTGAGAGCCGCGCATGAAGAAAAATTAGCGGTCGCAGGAATTATTCTGGTTGATGTCGGGGACGTTCGGGGCGATCCCGTTCTCAAAGATTTGGGGAAAATGATTGCTGAATTTACTCCCACACCCGTTTTGGGAACCTGCCCTTATCTCGCCCCCATGGCACCTGAAATATTTTCAGAGAAACTGGATTTCATAACGGAGATGCTGAATCTGAATCAGGCGGATAACTGGTTGGAACATCCGTTAAGCCACAGAGATGGATAAAAAAATCGCGTTTGTGAAATGAAATGTTTTGCCGTCGGGCAGGACTCTTGGGGATATCCTGCCCGGACAACCCGGTTCCTTTAGCTCAATAGGGGGCGGGGTCTTCAATTTCTACCCACTTGGGGTCGCCGTGAGCTTTGAAATTTTCAGTTCCGGCAAAGGTTCCCTCATGGTAAATATTGACCTTGTATTTCCCGCCACCGTAGGTTTCTGTGATGAATGGAACGGGATCTTCAAGGTGAACCATGTCCGGAGTTTGAAAAAAACCGATCAATTTAAATTCCATCCCCATGCCAGCGGGAACGAGAGCGAAAAATTTTAAATTCGTAGTTGGAAGAATATTTCTGAAATCCTCGTCCATATTTTCGCGTGTGAATTCGTGGCCGTGCTTGTGGCGCGCCCTTCTCTTTAAATAATCTTCAAGCAAGTTCCAGAACCACCAGTTTCTCTGTTTGCGTGTGTCATGTAAGAATGGGTACTCGACAAAGCCGTGTTTGTTAATGAAAGGTTTTTTGGCCATACAGGAGATTCCTCAGTTTAAAAGATGAAAGCAGACCTATTCTAGTGGCACTTTTGTCAGGTGGAAAGCAAAAAATAAATTTTCGATCAACGATCGAAATCGCTCGTCGTTTAATAGGCTATGAGTGTATTTTGGGCGGATTTATTCTAAGAAACGGAAGAAAATGATAAAACGTTTGTGGTTGAAATACTATTGGTTGTTTGGTTACCGGTTTCGATTGTATGACTGGTTGACACCCGAAAGTTACCGGGAGTCTATGGCTCGCACTCTGGAATGTATCGGTAAAATACCCGATGCTGTTTTGCTGGACGCAGGCTGTGGCTCTGGCATCTTGTTCGACGTCGGCGCAAAACATCTGGCGTCGGTGAAAAAGATCATTGCGACGGATATCCTTGAGTCCGGCATCCGCATCGCGCGGCGAAAAATAATGGAACAAGGGCTGAAGGTGCCGACATTGTTTTTTCGCTCGGATCTGACTTCGCCGTTGCCGATTAAAACTGCAAGCGTGGATGTTGCGATCGCACATTTTTCTTTATACACGATAGGCGACAACCAAGCGCGTCATCAGGCTTTGAAAAATATCCAGGCGGTGTTGCATTCAGGTGGACTCTGCGCAGTGATCAATCCTTCAGAAGAATATGACGGTCGGCAGATCATCCACGAGAGTCTGCAATCCTCTTTGAGTGTGGATCCTTACTGGAAACACTGGCTCAAAAAAAACATTCTTTATCGCATCACCTATTCACTGGGTTTGAAAAATATAGAAGATCGTTTGCAGGAAGGTGTCTGGAAAAAATATTCAACGCAAGAGCTTTGTGAAGAGATGCAGGCACTGGGATTTGAAATCATTCACACAGAAAAAGTGTATGCTTCTTCTGGAATACTGGTTCTTGGACGACTCCCCGCTTGACTGGATCGGGTTGGATTAAAATGATCGCATTTTAAACGAAAATCCGTTTGCCTTCTTCCTGCAGACTGCGATTGACGGCAGAGGTAAATTTCATATATTCCAGACCCTCCTTGAAAGTTGTCAGATGCGGGGACTTATGGTTACGAATCGAATGGATGAATTCTTCCTCCACTCTCCAGCCATTGTTTTTCATATCGGGCAGAGCAATTTCTTTCCAAATTTTGTCAGAATTTTGCGCGGTGAATAACTTCACAGAGGGGAGTAATTCCAGCCGCAAAGCCGCCTTGTTCCCAAATATCTCAATGTGCGGAGATCGGGCTGTTGGCGCGAGTTCCGAAAATATCATGGAAGCTTGCGCTCCATTTTCCAATTGCATCTGAACATTCATATAATCTGGAATTTCAATTTGTATCGTAGAAGAATCGCCGGATGAGGCTCGATCATTAAAACATTTGGACTGTGCAGAAACCCACAATGCAGGCGGGAGCCAGCGTAAAAGCGTTTCGTAAATAATTCCCAGAGTCATTATATTTTCACCGCTGAATGTTTTATTTCGGCGCCAGTGAAGCGGTGCGTCGGCAGAACTGACAGGAGCGGTTTGAAATTCTGTTTGAATGTGCGTGATCTGCCCCAGTTCGTTGCTGGCAATGAGTTGTTTGACGGTATCGTCGGCACGCAGAGTGAACGGGGCAGGCACCAATTGTGCTATCAGATGAGGAGTGTCTTGCGAGGCCTGCAACATTTGCAGGGCTTCTTTTTCGTTCATCGCCATTCTTGCTTCGCACAGAACGTGTTTGTTGTGCGCGAGGCTCATTGTCGTTGCCGGGCAATGCAAGTAGGGCCAGGTGCCAATCACGACGGCATCAATATCTTCTGCCTTCGCGATGGCTTCCCAGTCGGAGTGGGCTCGTGGGATGTGGTACTCATTGGCAATTTTCTGACTCGATTCCAGTGTGCGATTTGCAACATCTGTTATCTGTACCCCTGGAATGGCTTGCAATAAGGGCAGATGCATCTTTCGAGTATTTGCACCGGCACCAATCACACCGATACGAATTGGCTTTGCATTCATATTATTTCCAAAATTTTGTTTGAGTTTGAAAAAAGAATTCCAGCGTATGTTTTATAAAACATAAGGAGGGCAATCCCGGTGCCGTCGAAATAAGACGAACAGTCTTCAGGAAGAATGGTCTGATGCGCGGGAGGGAAGTTCGGCGACCTCAAGCCAATAAGAAAATAATAATTTTATTTTTTTCTCCAATTGATCTATTTCCGAAGATTTATGAATATAAGAATTTGCTCCAAGTTCGTAAGATAAAACGATATTCAGTTCATTTTTTGAAGATGTGAAAATGATAGTGATCAGATTCTTTAAAGTCTCGTGTGTTTTGATTTCTTTCAGAACCTCAAGACCATTCTTTTTAGGCATATTAATATCCAGGAGTATCAGCGAGGGGAGAGGGGACAGAGCAGGGTCCTGCCATTTTTCGCGTCTTAGCAAGTAGTCCATCGCTTCCAGACCATCTTTCACCCAAATGATATCGAATTTGAATTTGAAATCGACAGTTTTCAAAATTCTTGAAATAAGGAAAAAATCATCGGCATCGTCTTCAACAACGAGGACGATGTGTTTCTTGTTTGAGTCAATCATTGCGTGGTATTTCCCCTTATTTGCTTCCTTGGAAGTTTTACAGTGAAGGTCGTGCCTTCTTTAGGTTTGCTCTTGGCGGTTACTGTTCCATTGTGCCGCTCTACAATTTTCTTACAAATAGCGAGTCCCATTCCGGTACCCTTAAACTGGTCGTTTCTATGCAGACGTTGAAACGGTTTAAATATACGGTCAAGGTATTTTTCGTCGAATCCGATTCCATTGTCCTGGAAGTTGATTTCACAGTATTCACTGTGTGGCGAGCCAGTCTCAAAAATTTTTATGACCGGTGATACCTCATCTCGACTATATTTTATAGCATTACTGATCAAATTTTGGAACAAACGTAGTAAGTGAAATGAGTTGCCGTCAATGGTGGGCAAATCTTCAATTTCGATGCTTGCATTTGTTCTACTGATTAAAATATCCAGATCCGTTAAGACTTGCTGGGCTGTAGTGGTTAAATTTACAGTGTCCATCAGATCGTTTATAGACGAATCCAATGTTGAAAACTTAACCAGATCATTCAGGAGAGATTGTAATCGACGCGTAGCACTTTTCATTCTTTCCAGAAAATAGGTTCCTTCTTCGTCGAGAGTATTGGAACTCCATTTTAAGAGATCACTAAAAGAGATGATTTTTCTTAAAGGTTCCTGCAAATCGTGTGAAGCGATATGAACAAAATCTCTCAATTCCTCGTTACTTGCTTCGAGTCTATGGTAAGAATTTTTTAAAGTGTCGGCTATTCTCTTTCGTTCTAAAGCCGATCCCGCATATTGGGAAAAAATCTTTAAAATAGTTTGCGCTATTTCTGGGTCTTCGAGAGGCTTGGTGCACATGAGTCCAAGATGCCCCAGAGGTTTTCCTGCGGCATCAAAAAAAGGCAAACTCATGTAATTGTCCACTTCCCACTCAAGAAGAATTTTATCCTTGGGAAATAAATTTTGGAGATTGTCAGGATAATATTGGATGGTTTTATTGGCTATATTTTCGCAAGGAGTATCTATTAAAGAATATTCAATATTCTCTTTGAAATCGTTATTAACCCACAACGCAAGCGTTTTTGCTGTATCCACACCCGTAAATTCTGAGACGAATACGCAATAGACTTGTAGCGTAGTGGCTAGATTTTTTACAAGAGAGTGAAAAAATACCGAGTCATTGTAGGCAATGGCACAACCTTCCACAATTACCCGTAATTTTTGATGAAAAATCTGGTTCTTTTTTTTCGACTCTTTTCCCAGTTTTATGTCCACAGCCATTTCCACGAACCTGCGGGAGTCGTTGTTTATTTTAGTAATAAATAGAGTTCTTGAACTCCAGTTCACAGGGTGAATGATGAGGTCAAGAATAGTGAGAGAAGTGCCTTCCAGTTTAGTTTGGAAGTTTTTGTGAAGACCCATATCCCATGTTTCTTTGTTGCTTAGATAGCATTGGATTTCATTACAAAGCCCTAGATTGTGGTGATCGGAGAGGAGGCTGTATATACTTTTCCCAACAATATCCCGGGCAGGTAAACCGAAGAATGAATTTGCGATCTCATTGCAAAAACAAACTAAAGCATTTTCATCAATAACAAGAATTCCATCCAGCGTAACATGAGCGATGGACCTAAAGCGGTCTTCCTCTATGGATGGATTTTCTGGTATTTGAGACATGCGGATATCACTATTCTAAATTTTAGCAAGTCAATGTCAGCAATGAGGTTTTTCGCAATGCACTTTATGTCATTTTAAATTTATTTGAAAATTGCGTAGAGTAAATTTTTATGTAAATCGGGTGCTTTCAAACGTTTTTTAATAACGCTTTTCCATTAATTCCTTTTATTAACATCAGTTTAGTTTGATTTTCATCAAACTTCAATGTTTATCTATGCTCATGGATTTTCAAACGGTTCTCAGGATAAAAACGCTCTCAATCCTTTTGGATATTTGCTCTGGCAGATAAGAAAGCTGAACGAAAATCATTATAATTATCTGTGACTTTGAATTGTGGGAATTCTCCTATGATTGACGGCGGCGGACGAAAGAAAATTCCCGCATTGGCTTGTTTTAGCATCCCCGTATCATTATAAGAGTCCCCCGCGGCAATGACTTGAAAGTTCAATTGTTGAAATGCGGCTACGGCCTTTGTTTTTCCATCTTTGATACGTAATTGATAGTCATTGATATTGCCACTGCTGTCTACAATCAATTTGTGGCAAAAAAGCGTCGGGTATTCCAATTGAGCCATCAAAGGGCCAGCGAATTGATAGAAAGTATCTGATAGAATGACTACTTGAAATTCCGACTTGAGCCATTTTAAGAAATCGTAAGCTCCCTCCAGGGGAGACATTTCACCGATTACTTTTTGAATGTCCTGTAGTTTTAAATGATGCTCGCGCAGAATCTTGAGTCGGCCCTGCATGAGTTCATCGTAGTCCGGGATATCACGCGTTGTTAGCTTTAATCCTTCAATCCCCGTTTTTTCTGCAAATTTGATCCATATTTCGGGAATAAGAACTCCTTCTAAGTCCAGACAAGCAATCATATTAGATGAACCTTTCATAAATACATTGAATTGATAGATCAGTTATTTTTTTCTTTAGACAGGCCTGTAATTTTGAATACAAAATCAAGCTCATCAATTTTCATGAGTTTGGAAATGAAAGTGAAAATACCAATACCCAGAGCAATTAAGGCAAATAGAACAGTGATCTTAACGCTTGTAGCACTGTTTGTGGAGAAAAATATTTCACGCGCCCAAAAGACCGCGATCCCCATCATCAAAGCCGAAAAGGAATATTTAATAATAGAAATGGCGATGCGCCTACCGCCCATAAGCCCCAGGCGATTGCGGATTTGATAAATCAACATTCCAACATTAAAAAAAGCAGAGAGAGAAGTTGCGAGTGCGAGTCCACCGTAGCCCAAAGGACCTATCAGGATGAGATTCAGAACAACATTCAGAATCAAAGAATAAACACCAATTTTCACAGGTGTTTTCGTGTCCTTCAGAGAATAAAAAGCGGGAGCTATGACCTTGATGCCGGCGAAAGCGCATAAACCAATGGAGTAGAATAACAAGGCATTGGCCGTTCCATGGGTGCTTACTTCAGTAAACTGGCCACGTTCCCATAGCGCGTTGACCATAGGATAGCGTAATAAGATCAAACCGATTGTGGCAGGGATCGTGATGAAAAGTATCAGACGAATCCCGAATGCGAGGGTCTGGGTAAGCTTGGCAAACTCACCACGCGCCGCTTGGGTTGAAAGAGTGGGGAGGATGGCTACGCCCAAAGCAACTCCAAAGATTCCTAATGGCAACTGGACCAGCCGATTTCCATAATAAAGGTAAGAAATCGAACCTTCCTCCAGTAAAGAAGCCAGCAGTGTGTCTATGAGGATATTGATCTCATAGACCGCCATTCCAAAAACAATGGGTGGTGTCAGTTTTCCTATTTTTATCAAATCGGGATGTTTCAAATTTAAATTCGGTGACCATCGCAAACCTTTTCTAAAAACCGCAGGCAGTTGAAACAATACCTGCAAGATTCCTCCCGCGAGTACACCGTAAGCCAGACTCATTACAGGTTCTTCGAGTTGGGGTGCAAGGATCAATGTTGAAAGTATGATTGAAACATTCAATAAAGCAGGGGCCGCCGCGGGAATCGCAAATACTTTGAATGTGTTCAAAATGCCCATGAGAAGGGAACCCACTCCGATGAAAATCAGGTAGGGAGCCATCCACCGAGTCAACGCGATGGTCAATTCAAGTTTTTCAGGATTATTTATGAAACCCGGTGCAAAAGCCATCACCACCCAGGGAGCGAGTAGAATCAAGAACAGAGCAAGAGATGTGAGTAAAATCAAAAAGATATTGAGTAAATTGCCAGCCAGAACCCAGGCTTCTTTCTCGCCTCTTTGATTCAGAGTTTCCGAGAAAATGGGTATGAATGCGGCAGATACCGCCCCTTCCCCCAACAAACGTCTCTGCATGTTTGGAATACGAAAAGCGACGAAGAAGGCATCGGCGGCCATAGAAGAACCAAATGCCATTGCGATGATGGTGTCTCTTGCAAAACCCAGAATTCGAGAAATAAGGGTCATGCCGCCAACGGTTCCAGCGGCTCTCCCGACTTGAATATTGTCTTGCATGAAAGGGAAAGGGCTAAGGGAAGGGATTGATTTTAGAGCGTTTATAAAAAAACTCGTAAGCGGTATTATATCAAATCTGAACAAGAGACTGCGGAAATTTTTGCACAAACAAGTAAAAAACTCACGAACGGTGAGTGTTTTAAGCCTGAAAAACAAGTTTTAGAAACTTGGGAAGTGAAAAAGGCTGGATTCTGTTGCGAATCCAAATGCAAATGAATCTATCACCTAAATATCAATGATATCGTCAGATTCTTTTTTTAAGGGCTTAGAAAAGTGTGAACGTTCTATAAATACTTCTGAATTTTGATAGGATATTGTTGAAGCGGGTCTTCTGCCAAATAATCGCAAAAGAAGGATGACGATTCCGGCTAAAACGGCAATCACAAATAGCGTGAATGTGAAGGCAAACAATAACCCCAGGCCGACGATAATCCAAATAGCCAGCGAGATCTTTGTCCCTAGAGACATCTTTTGATTTGGATTGAAAGCAAATTGACGAAAAAACATGAGCATTCCCTGGGAGTTGAGTGTAGGCATCCTGACCCCTATGGGAGGGATGATGCTTTACATTCTAATTAACGTGTTTCTCATTTGAGAGATGATATTTTATTTATGAAAATAATTTGCTAGGATAAAAAATATGAACGATCCCACACTCACAATTATAGCTTGTCCACAATGCGGTGTCAAAAATCGTATACGAAGTCTTCGCGGGGAGCAAATACCTGTTTGCGCGAAATGCAAAGGGCATCTGATGACCGAAAAAGAGAACGAATCGCATCTAAAATATCAGGCATCGCTCAAAAACTTTCAAGGTTTGCCCGATTTGGGTTTGCGCTTTGACAAAGATTAAAACATCACACACTATTAATCATTACTAAGTAAGGATAATTTCATGGAAACAGTGCAATTGATCGATAAAATTTTAAAAGAAAAACTCTCCGCCCAGCATGTTGGAATCATTGATGACAGCGATAAGCATCGGGGGCACAAAGCCGCAGGTGGAGGAGGACATTTTACCGTAACAGTGGTTTCTGAATGTTTTAGAAATGTAAATATAATTGATAAGTGTCGACTGGTTTACAGTGCATTAGATGAACAAATCAATGGCCAGCCCAAATTGATTCATGCGTTACAGATCAAGACATTTACTCCTGACGAATGGCAGTCAAGCACTGCAAACACAACAAGGTGATGGCATGATGGTGAATTATAAAAGATAGATGGAAAGTTGTCTGCGCGAAAAGATAACGGAATATCAATGTAAAACTACTTGACAAAATACCGTTATTGCTTTTATATGGAATTATCCGAAAAGAGAGATTTTGTCGGGCTGTTAGAGCCCTTTTTGTTTCCAGTGCAATTCTTTTGCTTCGAATCCTGGTCTTAAATCATCGGTCTTAACTGTGACTGTCTAAACTGTGACTGAATGTGGTCCTTTAAAGGGGGGGGTAAACATGAGTGATTGGACGATTCAAAAAAAAGTGAACAGTGCAGTTGGGCTGTTATTAGCAGTTATCATCGCTTCAGGTCTTTTCATTGCAGACAGGTTTTCTAAATTAAATGAAGCGACTGAAACATCTAACGCCATTGGGCGCCAACGCATGCTGTCACAAGCAATGGGAAAGGCCAGTTTGGGTTACGCAATGGGGAAAAGTCGAGTGCGTACGATCGAACAGAATATTGAGGGTTTGGACCGTTATATAACCCAAATGCGCGGAACCTATACCAAATCAATCATCAGCGTTGCAAAAAAGGTTGAAGGCGTTGGTATCAGCATGGACCCCTCCAGTGAAGATCACCCCACCGTTCCTTTTCCGGCCAGTTTTACACGCATGGTGAATAAATCTTTTGGTGAGGGTAGAGATTTTAAGGTCGACATCATTTCAGAAGATCCCATCAATCCGAAGCAAGTGTTACAGACAGAAATGGACAAGGAGGCCAACGCTTTTTTGAAGTCGGGGAAGGGAAATCTTTTCACTAAAACTTCCGAAGAAGATGGCAAGCTGTACATCACTGTATACACCCCTGACAATGCAGTAGCTCCAGTGTGTGCCTCTTGTCATCAGGCGATGAAAGGGAAACCATTCAAAGTCGGAGACATGTTGGGTATTCGACAATTCAAACTCGTATTTTCAGACAATATCCCCTTGGGGCGAAGTGAACTGCAAGCCACTTTGCATGAGTACGAAGATGCTAAAAAAGTGTTTGAACAAACTCTGGGAGCCTTCAAATCGGGTGGCAAATATCCTCTTGATTTGAAAATGAGTCAACATCGTACGATTGAAGGAACAGAAGATTCGGATTTGCTGGGTGTGATCGGCAAGATTGAGAAAAGTTTTAAAGTATTTAATAGTGCTGTTAAAACGTTGACGAAATCAGAACCTAATTCGATACCTTATAGACAGTCGCAAAAAACGATTCTTTCAGAAGCCAATACATTACGCAAATACAGCAATGATTTGGTTGTGAAGTGGGACGGAGTTTTACAACATCAGCAGGATTTAGTCATGCGGTCTGTTCTGATATCCAGTTTGCTCAACATTGTTATTTTGATTGGCATAGCAATATTTATCCGGCGTGTGATTATTCTTCCCGTTGGTAAGATCGCGGGTACACTTGAGAAAATATCTCTTGGCGAGTTGAAGCAGGAACCTTTACCTGTAGTTTCTAAGGACGAGGTGGGTGTCCTCAGTCTTTCATGTAACAATATGATGAATCGATTGGATAGTTTTATCAAATACACTGAGGAAATTTTGGGTGGCAGGTTGCAGAATCGTTCTTTCAATCTTGAAGGCGATTTCTTGAAGTCTCTCAATAGTATGGCGGAACAGGCAGACCAAAAACGTCGAGCTGAAGAAGAGGGACGTGTTGCCGCTAAAGAACAGGAAAAACTCAAGGCAGAGCAAGCGGAGCAGGCCCGTAAACAGTCTGAAGAAGAAACTCGCCGCCAACGTGAGCAAATGGAGCGGGAGAAACATGAAGCGGAAGAACTCAATAAAAAAGTATCCAGTATTCTTGAGGTTGTTTCTGCCGCCAGTGAGGGTGATTTGACACGGGAAGTTCGAGTCAAGGGTACCGATCCTATTGGTAAGATGGGAGAGGGGCTGGCGAAATTCTTTAGAGATCTTCGAGGCAATATCAGCGAGATTTCAAATACTTCGCAAACGCTCGCAAGTTCTTCTGAAGAGTTGACTTCAGTCAGTCAGGAAATGGCTGGCAATGCCAACGAAACCGCAAATCAGGCAGGGGTTGTTTCTGCGGCTTCGGATGAAGTCAGTAGAAACATTCAGACCGTTGCGGCTGGCACCGAAGAGATGAATGCCAGCATTCAGGAGATCGCGAGAAATGCTGGACAAGCGGCTTCCGTAGCTCAAAAGGCCGTGGGCGTTGCCAAGAGCACGACCACAACCGTTGGCAAATTGGGTGATAGTTCTGCTGAAATCGGCGAAGTCATCAAAGTCATTACCTCTATCGCGGAGCAAACGAATCTTCTTGCGCTGAACGCCACGATCGAAGCGGCACGTGCCGGCGAAGCGGGCAAGGGTTTTGCGGTTGTAGCCAATGAGGTCAAGGAACTGGCGAAAGAAACCGGTAAGGCGACTGAAGAAATCAGTCAAAAGATTCAGGCGATCCAAAGCGATACCTCCAATGCGGTGAAGGCGATTGACGAAATCAGTCAGATCATTAATGAGATCAATGATATTTCCAATACCATCGCCAGTGCGGTTGAAGAGCAAACCGCTACTACTTCGGAAATGGGACGCAATGTCACTCAGGCCGCACGTGGTAGCAATGAAATCTCGACCAATATCGAAGGTGTTGCACGAGCCGCAAACGATACCACCTCCGGTGTCAATCAAACCCAGGTTGCCGCAAATGAATTAGCGAAAATGGCATCTGATTTGAGATTGCTGGTTCAACGTTTCAAAATATAAGTTGAAATGATTAAGCCGCCTTTCCCGAATAAGGGAGAGGCGGCTTTTTTTTTTACAAAATATAGAGGAGAGATTGGAATGGAAGAACCGCAACTTTCGGCTTTAAAAGAGATCATCAAGGTGTCCTTAAAAGTTTCAGATTCTCCCACAGAGGTTAAGGACATTTTTGAACGCTCGTTCATAGAGCTTTCAAAAGAGTTGGAGCCAGTTTCTTTTTTGAATCCTCAGGAAGAATGCTTGCGAAATTTGATCGTCCATCTGTCGAAATATCCCGTGGCCAGAATTTCTGCCAAAAAGATCTTTACAGATCACAATATCAATTTGTATTGATCCTAACAGGCATCTTTGCTATATCTTTTTTATTAAGGGTCAGATCTTGATTTATTTCAAATCCTGGACTTTGATAGAAGTTGCGGCGGAAAATTTTTTAAGATGGGATGACGGCAGTTTAAATCAGCGGGTAGGTTGAAACATCATGTTATACTTTTAAAAATAAATATTTAGGGTGACTCTATGCCGCGATTCAAGTTCAAAGCCAAGGACCAGAAAATTTACGATAAAGTGTCTTCAGCTTTTAAAAATACCGAGATTTTCCAAAAACAAAGGGAAATGGTATTTGGGCGTTGGGATTTTGTCGTCTTTGGTCCCTCTGGAAAAGAGAATATTGTTTTGCGTAAAGGTTACGCAGAGCAATCCACCATTCAGAGGGCGCCTGTCTATATCGCCTCGCTGGTTGATCCAAGCGTTCACAATGTTTCCGGTGTTCCCATCGAAGAATTCATTTCAGACGATCTCCCGGAGGAATATGCCGGGTTGGAAATCGTTCAAATCGATCCTCTACGCCCATTGACCATTGAAAAAAAAGAAGTTCTTGCACAAGCCTCAAATGCGGAATCGGAAATTTGTAAACGTTTTGAATGCGATAATATAGCCGTGATCCGAGCTCCTGACGAGTCTGATTGGGGCATTGCGGTGTTGCGCTATCTGCATGAATGCGACTCTGTGTTTTCTGATTCTTTAATAGAAACTTTTAATTTCAGGAACAATGCTTCAATTTCAAAAACGTCAAACTGGCGTAATTAAAGGTGAATGATGGTTGTCTCAATTGTTTAAATCCGTTATTGCCAGTGAGATTTTCTATTTCTCTGAGGTGCTTCAACTATGAACTCATATCGTTTAGGTGCAACGTTCCTTCTATATATAGCAATCCTGTTTTTTTCTGCGAATACCGTTGGGGCAAAGGAAAGTCGTCAGGATGGACCCGGTATCATCGTCCAAGTTCGTGTTTATACCGATCGTGCTGAGATCACGCGGCGAATTGAGCGAGAGTTTTCCAGCGGTCAGGAAACCTTTGCTGTGAGCGGTTTGCCAGCATCATTGATTCCTGATTCCGTTCGTATTTCACAGATTGAGGGCTTGCCAGGAAAACTTTCCATATTGAATGCAGAAAGAAATTTTGATGCGGAATTTTCGAGTCCCATCATACAAAAGCAGGAAGAAATTATTTTCGAATTGCAAGAGGCATTGAATGCCGAGAACGATGTTCAGAGCATTTTAAAACGTCAGTTACGAGCTCTTGACAGCATCATCGCCAATGACAATGCCAGTTTGCGAGGCAGGGGTGATGATTCGGCAAATTTTAACGCCAATTGGGCGGATCAGGCGATTGATTTCATAGCCAAACGAGGCGTCGAAATTACTGCGAAGCTACGGCAGTCGAAACGCCGGATTGCGGAACTGGAAAAAGAACTGACAGCAGAAAAAAACAAATTGGCTGATTTGCAAAAGGGAGCGAAAAAACAGACTTGGCGTCTATCCGGTCAAGGGCAGTTCGAAGGAGAAGGGCGGCGTAGCTTTGAATTAACCTACCAGACGCATCAGGCGCGATGGAATCCGGCTTACATCGTACGAGCAGAGACGACAGGGAAAAAGATGACCCTGGAGTACTACGGAGAAATCACCCAATCTTCCGGTGAAGACTGGGAAGATGTTGCGCTGGAATTATCGACAGGGAATCCGCAGTCAGGTGGTTCCCCGCCCAAACTTTCCCCCTGGATTGTGGATTATTATCAGGATCGTCCCCTCAGGCGTTCTATGCAGGAAAAAGCGTACTCCGATGGAGCGAGTGCGCCGCTTGCGCAAGCGTTCATGCAGGCCATGCCCGTTCAAACTTCGCAGGGAGGACATGCGCTTCTCTATTCACTAAAAGGAAAGCATCGGATAGCGACCGGATCGGACAAAATGCGTGCGGAAATTTCTCAGGAAAAATTTGAAGCGCGTTTGAACTATCTCACCATCCCTCAAAAAAGCGATCGGGTTTATCTGACCACCGAATGGGTGAATAACGGCCTCTATGAATACCTCCCCGGAAAAGTCTGGAAATATCTGGATGGAGATTTTGTCGGAACCGATCACCTGAAGTCAGCCGTTCCGAAGGAGAAAATGGAAATTTCTCTGGGAGTGGACCCCAAGATTCTTGTAGAAAGAAAGTTGGTCAAAAAAGAAGGTGGCGATGGCGGACTGTTTGACTCGAAGAACCGGCAACGCTATATTTATGAAATCGAGCTGGAAAATTTAAACTCCGAGGCAAAGACAGTCGAAGTTCAAGACCAGATTCCCTTATCTTATCAAGAAGATATCGTAGTAAAGGTGAACCGTTTGGAGCCTGCGCCGGATAAAAGAGATAACGAGAACTTACTCAGTTGGAACATTGTATTGTCACCCAAAGAAAAAAGAACCATTGTTTTGGATTTTCAAGTCGAATATCCAGACGATAAAAAAGTTTCAGGTTTGTAGGCAATTCTGAAAAAAGTATTGCCAATGTCTCCGATGTGTTGAATTTTTCTTGACTGGAAATGGGATTAAAGCTACCATCGAGGCAATTTTATCCCTTCCTTCTAAAGTTCTATCTATTGGAATTCAAAAGGGTTTCTGTTTGTGCCGATGGATCGACAACGCCTTGTGTTTGAAATTGATAAGCTACCCGAAGCTGGAATGAAGCTGGAGCGGGTAATTGAAGGCGAACTTTTTGATATTGAAGGCGAAGACGTCTCTTTAAATGAGAGCGTTAAGCTTAAAGGTGAGTTAAAGAAGGTGAGACGCGATGTCTTATTTTCTGCCAGCATCGAGACTGTTGCAACGGTGTGTTGTTCCCGGTGTTTGCAGGCAACGCCGCAAAGCGTCCGTTGCATGGTTAAGGCACAGTTTAAGCCGAAGGCAGAAGATATCCAGTCCGATTCCGAAATAGAGCTCAGTTCGGAGGATTGTGAAATTGAATATTTTGAAGGAGATGTTATTTCCTTAGTAGATGTTGTGCGCGATGGAATACTTCTTTCCTTTCCGGCGATGGTTTTGTGTCAGGAGAATTGTCAAGGTTTGTGTCCCCAATGTGGCGCGAACTTGAATTTGAATTCTTGTAGTTGTGGTATGGATGCGGTCGTGGATCCTAGATTTGAGAAATTAAAACAGTTGAAAGAAAAATTAAAATAATTTTGTGAGGGTTTAAAATGCCAGTTCCTAAGAAACGAATGTCCCGATCTCGACAAGGTAATCGTCGATCCCATGATGGTTTGAAAGTTCCTGCGTATAGCGAGTGCCCGGAATGTCATGAAATGAAGCGTCCTCATCATGTCTGCCCAAGCTGTGGTTTTTATAAAGAAAAAGAAATCATGGTGGTAGACTCAATCTGAGTCCATTTGTAGCGGCAAAGGATGGCCAATTGTGTCTGAATAGAGGCCTCTTGGTCCCGATGATTCGCCAGTCTAAAATGGTTGAAAATTTTTCTTTAGTATGAAAAAACAACACGGCCTTGCCTTGACTCTTGGTGTTTCAGGAGTTGATTCGCATTTTGTCCGTTTCTGGAAATATGGGGAATCGCTTTTCCTCGAGGAAAATAGCCCTGGTATTTTAGGAGACAGGATTCAATGAAAATTGCAGTAGATGCGATGGGTGGAGACCATGCGCCCTCAGCTATAGTTGAAGGCGCGGTTCTAGCGGCCAGACAAGGTGGCGTAGAGGTCATTCTGGTTGGAGTAGAAGCTAAAATCCAGGAAGAGTTGCGCAAGTTTGATGTTGCTCAACTGCCTATTCGTATTGAGCATGCAGATCAGATCGTAGATATGCATGACGCTCCTGGAAAAGTGCTTCGCAGTAAACGAAAATCATCCATTAAAGTCGGTTTGGATCTTGTCAAGGAAGGTATGGCCGATGCTTTCGTCAGCGCGGGCAACACCGGTGCCGTTCTGGCCTTCTCTACCTTGATCCTTCGTCCTTTGAAAGGCGTCGATCGTCCCGCCATTACAGTACAGCTTCCTACCTTGCAGGGTTCCTCACTTCTCTTAGATGCGGGAGCCAATGTCGACTGCAAAGCCATTCAATTGTTTCAATTCGGAGTCATGGGACACGCCTTCGCCAAGTACATACTTGGTAAGGAAAATCCTCGTGTGGGAATACTCAGTATTGGTGAAGAGGATGGTAAAGGCAATGAAATAACCAAAGAAGTTTTTCATATGCTGAAAAAGAGCCACGTCAATTTTATTGGAAATGTTGAAGGTAAGGAAGTCTACCGAGGCAATGCCGATGTCGTTGTTTGTGACGGATTTACAGGAAACGTTGCTTTAAAAATCAGTGAGAGCCTTGCCGAAATGATCGGTAAAAACCTCAAGGAAATGTTCAGCCGGAATTGGAAAAGCAAGCTGGGCTATTTCTTGCTGAAATCACAATTGGCAGAGTTCAAAAAAAAGGTGGATCACTCAGAGACAGGTGGAGCACCACTGTTGGGTGTGAATGGAGTTTGTATCATCGCGCATGGCAGCTCTTCCCCCAAAGCGATAAAGAATGCTATTAAAAGAGCAAACGAGCTTGCAGAGAAGAAGATCAACGAACACATTCGGGACGATATCGAGTCCAATTTGGCAGATCTGGACATGGGACTTTGGAAACAAATCAAAAGTGCTTTTGTCCCGGAGATCCTTGAAGACGGCAAAAAAAATAATTCAGAAAAAGCAGTGGATGGAAACCACGTAGATTCTGATGAGAAACCCTCGATCAGCGATAAAGGTAAGGACGCTTGAACAGTCATTCAATGAATTCCACGCCCCCTTTTCAAGCAGAAATAGCAGGAATTGGTTCTTATCTGCCAGAAAAAATTCTAACCAACTTTGATTTACAAGACAAAATTGATACGGACGATGAGTGGATTCGTCAACGAACAGGTATCGAAGAGAGGCGCATTGCTTCCAAAGAAGAATCCTCCTCGGTTTTGGCAGCCCACGCCGCACGCAAGGCATTGACCTCAGCCGGTATCGAGGCCGGGGATGTGGATTTGATCATTGTCGCGACGTCCACTCCCGATGTACTCTTTCCCGCCACCGCCTGTTTTGTGCAACAGCAATTAGAGGCCAGTCGAGCCGTTGCCTTTGACATCACCGCGGTTTGCTCTGGTTTTGTTTTTGCCTTATCAGTAGCAGAACAATACCTGAAAACAGGAAAGTATGAGACGGCTCTGGTCATAGGCAGTGAAGTCAATTCACGGATCGTTAACTGGCAGGATCGTACGACCTGTATTCTCTTTGGAGATGGAGCCGGTGCAATGGTTTTGAAGCGCACCCAGAACCCTGAGCGCAGAGGAGTACTTTCAACCCACATTCATTCAGATGGGAGCCGGTCAGATTTGATCAGAGTTCCCGGTGGCATCGGTCGAACCGGCGTGAACTCGCAGGCGGTTGAGAACGGTGAATATTTCATCCATATGTCCGGGAATGCCACCTATAAAATTGCCGTTCAAAAGCTGGAAGAGGTTTCTCGTGAAGCATTGACCTATAACGGATTTTCTACCGATGATGTAGACGTTGTGGTTCCACATCAGGCCAATCGCAGAATCATCGACGCGGCGGGGGAGCGGCTCAATATCGCAAGTGATAAAGTATTTTCTAACATTTATAAATATGGAAACACATCCGCCGCATCCATACCGATTGCTTTGGCAGAAGCGTATGAAAGCGGTGTCATTAAAAAAGGCAATCTGGTTCTGCTCATGGTGGTTGGATCGGGTTTGACATGGGGAGCGGGGTTGATTCGATGGTGAAATTAGGATTCTTATTTCCAGGGCAAGGTTCACAAGCAGTGGGTATGGGGAAAGATTTTTATGACCATTTGCCCGAAGCGCGGTCTATGTACGAACAGGCCAGCGAAGTCCTGGGGCTGGATATTGCAGATATTTGTTTTAATGGGCCGGAATCGGCTTTGACTTTGACCGAAAACACTCAGCCGGCGATACTCATTCATAGTATAATCGCCTTGAAAATGCTTGAGGGAAATGGTATATCTGCCGTGGTCGCCGCAGGTCACAGTCTGGGCGAATATTCCGCATTGGTTGCGGCGGGGGCACTCGAGTTTCTGGATGCGGTGCGTCTGGTTCAGGCTCGCGGACGTTTTATGCAAGAGGCAGTGCCTGTGGGTGTGGGCGGCATGGCCGCTATTATCGGTTTGCCCTTGGAAGTGTTACAAGAAACTTGCAATAAAGTTTCAAAGCCCGGTCATTTGGTGCAGGCGGCGAATATAAACAGTTCAGAACAGTTCGTTATCGCAGGTCATCGCCAGGCGGTTGAGCAAGTGGCTGAAGAAGCTACGAGCCTGGGGGCTAAAAAAACAGTCATGCTTCCCGTGAGTGCTCCGTTTCATTGCCCACTCATGAAACCCGCAGAAGAAAAATTGCGGCCCGAACTGGAGCGAGTTGGATTCAATAATCTTAATTTCCCCGTAATTGCAAACGTAGATGCAGAACCGGTGTTAGAGGGAGATAAGGCGAGAGAGAATCTTGCTCTTCAGGTTTGTTCCCCCGTATTATGGAATGATACAATGCAACGGTTGCGAGAACAGGGCGTTGAGAAATTTGTTGAACTGGGTCCCGGTCGTGTTTTGTCCGGCTTGATGCGACGCTTTGACAAGACGACAGAATGTTTTCAGGTTTCCGATTGTAAAACACTTGAGCAGACGGTAACTCAACTCAAACAGCTTTCATGAGATCACGATGTCTTTAAAAGAAAAAGTTGCACTCATTACAGGGGGTGCTCAAGGAATTGGATTGACCATCGCGGAAGCATTGGCAGGCGATGGTGCTCATGTGGTGCTGGGCGACGTGAATCTTGAGGGCGCAGAAAAATCGGCAGAGACCTTGCGAAATCAAGGGCATTCGGCAAGTGCGGTTCAGTTGAATGTTGCTAATCCTGAGCAAGTGCGTGCAGTTTTTGATTCTATAGCCAAAGACTTTAAACCCATTGATATTTTGGTAAACAATGCCGGCATCACCCGTGATGGTTTGGTGATGAGGATGAAAGAAGAAGACTGGGATCTTGTGATTGATATCAATTTGAAGGGCAGTTTTCTCTGCGGTCAGCAGGCGGCCAAGCAAATGATGAAACAGAGACAGGGTTCGATTGTCAACATTTCTTCCATTGTGGGGGTCATGGGCAACGCTGGCCAGGCCAATTATTCTTCATCCAAAGCAGGGCTGATCGGTCTCACCAAGACCATGGCCCGCGAACTGGCCTCTCGAAATATTACTGTGAACGCAGTCGCTCCCGGCTTCATTGATACGGACATGACTCGCGTCTTGGAAGAAAAAGTAAGAGATAAGTTGATTGAGCAAATCCCATTGGCTCGTTTGGGAGAACCAAAAGATATTGCAGATTGTGTTTCGTTTCTTGTTTCAGATAAGGCCCGTTATATTACAGGGCAAGTGATTAATGTTAATGGTGGTATGTTGATGTAACCCCTATCAGGAGTTCTGATTTATGTCCGTAGAAGAAAAAGTAAAAGAAATTATTGTTGATCAATTGGGTGTCGATAGCAAACAAGTTGAAGGTTCCGCATCTTTTATTGACGATTTAGGTGCAGATTCTCTCGATACAGTGGAGTTGGTCATGGCTCTCGAAGAGGAATTTGACGTTGAAATTCCCGATGAAGATGCTGAGAAAATTGCTACCGTTCAAAATGCGATTGATTACATCAAAAGCCACACAAATTAATTTCGCTCTCATAATCAAAAGGCAACAATGAAACGACGTGTGGTTGTAACAGGGATGGGGATGGTTTCCCCACTTGGGTTGGGGGTTGAAGAAAACTGGGCCGCTATTGTTGAAGGGCGTTCAGGGATTGGACCGATCACCAAGTTTGATACAAGTGATTTTCCTGTAAAAATTGCAGGTGAAGTGCGGGGCTTTGAGCCCGCCGATTTCATCGACCACAAAGAAATCAAGAAAATGGATCGTTTCATCCATTATGCCGTCGCTTGTAGCAAGATGGCGTTGGATGATTCTGGTTTTGTGATTTCTGAAGAAAATGCGGAGCGTTGTGGTGTGCAGGTTGGCGTGGGTCTCGGTGGACTGCCTGCGATAGAAAAATATCATGATGTTTTAAAAGAAAAGGGTGTTAGAAAAATCACCCCCTTTTTTATACCGATGTTGATCGCTAATCTCGCATCGGGACAGGTTTCTATTTTATTTGGGGCCAAAGGGCCCAATACCTGCGTCGTCAGTGCATGCGCGACAGGGACACACAGCATCGGTGAATCTGCACGTTTGATTCGTGACGGCGAAGCCGACATGATGATTTCTGGCGGAACTGAATCGGTCATCACTCCCTTGTGTGTGGGTGGGTTTCATGCCGCTAAAGCTTTGTCTACAAATAACGACGATCCTCAGGGAGCAAGCCGACCTTTCGATAAAGACCGGGATGGTTTTGTTATCGGAGAAGGATGTGGCGTTATGATTCTGGAGGAATTGGAATCCGCTAAAAAGCGTGGTGCCAGGATTTATGCAGAGCTGACAGGCTACGGATTGAACAGCGATGCCTACCATATCACAGCGACCTCTCCCAATGGAGAAGGCGCGGCACGGTGCATGAAGAGGGCTCTTGATAGTGGCTCCATTAACTTGGAAGAGATTGATTATATCAATGCTCACGGTACTTCCACTGGCGCAGATGCGACGGAAACCACGGCGATTAAAACCGTTTTCGGAGATCATGCCCGCAAGCTTGCGGTCAGCTCCACAAAGTCCATGACCGGTCACCTGCTGGGTGCGGCTGGGGGAGTGGAAGCGATCTATGTTGTTCTTGCCATCACCCGAGGTGTCCTGCCTCCTACCATAAATTACAGGACTCCAGACCCTGAATGCGATCTCGACTACGTTCCAAACCAGGCCCGCGAGAAAAAAATAAGACTGGGGATGTCCAATTCCTTCGGGTTTGGCGGCACCAATGGAGCGCTGGTTTTTAAAGAATTTCTGGGCTAAAAACGATGCTTCCTGAGCGTCGGCTTGAAGAACTGGACTTGCTTCAGGATAGATTAGGCTACCGATTCAACGATGTGGAGTTGTTGAACAAGGCATTGACCCACAAGTCCTACACACACGAAAATAAAGAGCAGTTCCGGCACAATGAGCGTTTTGAGTTTTTAGGCGATTCGGTACTCGACCTGATTGTGAGCGACTTCATGGTGCGTCGATATTCTGAATACAATGAAGGTGTTCTATCCAAAATTCGGGCGGCGGTGGTGAATGAGACGAGCCTGGCCGGTTTCGCCAGAGAAATCGATTTGGGAAGATTTTTATTGTTGGGCAGGGGTGAAGAAAATACCGGTGGGCGAGACAAATCATCGTTGCTGGCAAATGCTTTTGAAGCACTTGCGGGGGCCATTTTCTTTGATGGTCAGCTCGAACCCGTACGGCGCGCATTATTTCCATTCTTGAAAAAAGAAATTGAACGGAATGATGGCGCGGCATTCTTTCGTGATTTTAAGAGTGATTTACAAGAGTACACGCAAAATAAATTGAATTGTGTTCCTGTCTACAAAGTAGTGGGAGAATCGGGACCGGATCATGATAAACTCTTTGAAGTTGCAGTATGGGTTAAAAAAAATCTGCAAGGCAAAGGGGTTGGAAAAACCAAGAAGGAGGCAGAACAGTCTGCGGCAATGATGGCTCTGGAAAGTTTTCGAACCAATGAATTATAAATCTAAATGAAAGGATCCATCATGATTACTGTGGGTATGAATTATAATGTACTTCCCGGCAAAGAAGAGGCTTTTGAAAAAGCGTTTGCAAGTGTCATTGGTGTTATGGAGGCGGGTGAGGGACACGACAAGTCTGCTTTGTACAAGGATGTCAACAACGCACAGTCTTATCTGATTGTTTCAGAATGGAACTCTGAGGAAGCGTATCAGGCATTTATCAGTTCAGATAAATTTAAGGGCGTTGTGAACTGGGGAAAAGAAAATATCCTGGCAGGTCGTCCCAGTCACAAAATATACAAAAGTTGAGTTTGCGGGAAGATCATTCGCTGATTTTGGGTGTGTATTCAAACTCTCCGTTTTTGACGCATCGTAAAACTTTTTTGTAGAAATGTTCGGTATCGTGCGGCAACTGGTTTTCCTCAGGCCGCCAGCGGATTTGAACGATTCTTCCGTTGGGTCCTTCCTCGATACCGGTTATTTCTCCAGTGTTTCTTGATAGCGGTTCAAAGAGTGCGTCTCCTACTTGAAGTTTCATTGCGGTTTTGTTTATCCTTTCCAGTTAAGTAAATGAGGTGCCATTTTCATGATGGCGGTTTTTGAGGAGTGATTCATGGAAGAAGAATATATTGTAATGTCGGCAATGTACCCGACGATGACATCTGGAAAAGTTGATAAGTTTCTTGTGGAACCGGGAGACAAGGTCATTCCTGGTATGGCGGTTGCCGAAATTATCTCCGAAGGTTACTTTACCTTATTATCTGAAGTAGATGGTAGCGTCAAGGATTTATATGTCAGCGAAGGTGAATATGTGGAAGTGGATACGGTTTTGATGTCCATTCAACCTGCGACCTGACTGGCAGATAAAAAGATTTTGGCCGTTGTCAGATAAATCAAGATGCCCAGGATATCGTTGGATACAGTCACTACTGGCCCGGCGGCAATTGCGGGATCTATCCCCATTCTTAGAAAGATGGATGGCGCGAGAGAACCGATCAGTGCCGCCACGGTTACCGCCATGATAATGCCAGCTCCGACCACTATTCCCAAAATCGGTGTAGAATGAAGCAACGGAGAGGCGACGGTTGCGATGAATCCGCCACAGAGGACGCCGAAGATGAGTCCATTGCTCACGCCAACGAGGAGTTCACTTCTCACCACTGTCAGAAGATTGTCCGACTGAATATCTCCGGTTGCCAGGCCACGTACAATAACGGTAGCACCCTGTATTCCGACGTTCCCGGCCAGACCAATGACGAAGGGGATGAAAAAAATAATCGTCGCAAACTCTGCAATGGTCGTTTCAAACAGGGCCATGATTGTGGCACTGATCATGCCACCCAAAAAGGTAGTGAGGAGCCAGGGGGCCCGGGCAGTTATTTTCCCACGTACGCGTTTCGCGAAGGGGTCCACCTTGGCGGTACCGACCATGGTAAAAATATCTTCGCTGGCGATGTCCTGCATCATCCTTATAACATCGTCAAAAGTCACGATTCCGAGTATCTTTTTGTTTTCGTCAACCACAGGAATCGCACTCAAATGTTCATGATCCATGAGGTTCGCTATCTTCTCACAGGTTTCATGAAGCTGTACGCAGGCAATGTCTGTTCTTGTGAAAGTGGATGCCTGGGCAGATGCGGCGACGTTGAGTAAATCGCGCAATTCAAAATATCCCAGCAATTCTCCGTTGTCTTTGACAACGTAGAAATAGGGCGACCGATCATGGTTGATTTCTGCTTTCAGGTGAACGAGGATATCCGTTGCGGTCTGTTCAGGGGAAACTTTATTGAAACGCGGGGTCATTAAGCCGCCAGCGGTTTCCTCGCTGTAGGTGATGAGGTTTTTGATAACCTCAGCATCTGCGAATTCCATTCTGCTGAGAAGTTCTCTTCTGGTATCCTCGGCGTGCTCTTTTAAAAGATCGGTCGCTTCGTCCTCAGGCATTTCGTCCAATAGACGTGCAAGATACTCCTGATCGAGAGATCCCTGAATTTCCAGACGACTGTCCAGATCGGTTTCGTACAACAGATCCTGTCGTTTCGATTCTGTATCCAATTCCGAAAATACTTTGATTTTTTCTTCTTTAGAAAGCTTGTGAAGCAGGCGTGCAATTTCGAAATGGTTGCTTTGGTTGACGGCTTTTGAAAGCTCGGCGGTGTCGGAAGATTGGAGCAGGTCTTTGATTTTTTCCAGAGGCATGTTTTTTACTGGCAAATGGGAACGTATTTCGATAGTTTACTTATAGTCGCCCAAATGGTGGGCGAATCTTATTATCATAGAGATAGATGGCACGTTGTTCAATAAAATAGATAAAGGCGGTTATGGTTCTAAATATTTCACACGAAGATAAAAAGAAGTATAAGGAAAGATTGAAGGATCAGAAAACAACCAGTCGCAAGAGAAGGACTGCTATCTTATCTGATAAAACGATGGGCAAGGCCTTGAAACAGTCCAAGTTGTATACTACCTCTGCCATGGAAGACGGGTCGGTGCAAATAGATGAGCATATGAAAATGAACGACAATTATATGCGCACGGGACCTTACCAACCTAAAAAGAAATGATTCATTTTTCTCACCCCACAGGGGAAAATGAATCGAAGAGTTTATTATAATCGGTAGATCTGTAGAGATGCGGGCAATCGTATTTCATGAAGCCATTAAGATGGAAAGTGGTTTCTGAAATGCGACTGAAAATGTGTGGATTTTGTTGAATCGCAGTGGCAGAGACTGCAGGATTACTTGGAAGTTGTGGTGAGTTGCTCATCCTGCTTGGTTTCGGTGTCAGGACTTGCCAGAGTTTCATATTTTTGCTTATATTTTTCGTAGACCCCTTCATTGATGAAAAGCTCTACCATCTCGTTATCCAGCTCCCCGTTTTTTGCCATACTTCTCAAAATTTTGTAAACAACATTCAGAGGCATTGCTTTTTTGTAAGGTCTGTCTGAAGCCGTCAGAGCTTCTGCAATGTCTGTGACTGCCATGAGTTTTCCTTCAAAAGGAATTTCATCGCCAGCTAGTCCAAGAGGATATCCTTTGCCGTTGATGTACTCGTGGTGCGCTCCAGCAAAAAGAGGGATGTTTTTCAGTTTTTTGGTGAATGGGATTTGGTTCAGCATCTTAAGAGTAACGGAGGCGTGATCCTGCATTTTTTTACGCTCTGCTTCGGTGATGCTTCCGCGTCGGATGGAAAGGTTGAGAAGTTCATTTTCATCAAGAAAATTCTGTTCGTTTCCATCTTCGTCAACGTAAGTCATTTTTGAAATGTCCTGGAGACGTTGGATATTATCGTCCTCAAGAAATTCTCCAGGTTCATTACAGCGATTGATGAATTCCTTGATGTCCTTAAGCTCTGCAATTTTTGCAGTCATTTCTTCGTCAATTTTCTGTATGATTTCAGGGCTGACACCTTTTTGCATCAGTTCGATTTTTTTCTCCATTCCCTTCAGTTTTACTTTTTGTAAAAGGTAATCCATCCTCACATTTATGTAATGGATGCGGTCAAAAATGGTCTGGAGTTTTTTGGCTTTCTCTACAATCTCAACAGGTGTGGTGACTTTGCCGATATCATGCATCCACGCCGCAATGCGTAACTCGTACATTTGATCGGCTGTGAAATGTTTGTCTTTGAAATGTCCATCAAGCTGTTGGTTGATAATGTCAGCCATGGTCAGTGTCAGATTGGCGACTCTGCGAATGTGGCCACCGGTGACGGGAGATTTTTCATCGATTGCAGTAGCCATGACTTGCACGAAGGATTCAAACAAGTCGGTCATATCGGTGATGAGCTTGGCGTTGGTTACAGCTACAGCGGCCTGTGAGGCCAGCGATTCCGTCAGGTTTTCATTGTCAGGAGAAAATGAAATGACTTTGCTCGTTTTTGGATTTTTAGCGTTGAGTAATTGGAGTACGCCTATGACGTCATTTTCATGATTTCTCATGGGAACGACTAGCATGGACTGCGAGCGGTAACCTGTGGACTCATCAAATTTTTTGGGGCCGGTGAAATCAAATAGATCGGTGAAGTATACGTCGGGGATATTTATAGATTCACCCTTGAGGGCGACAAATGCGGAAACATTGGTTTCTTTAAGTTCCACAGGGGGAAAGGGAATAGCTTCTCCGGTCTTTCCACCCATTCGTATCTTCAGAGTGTCATTTTGAACGATTTTAAAACGAAGACTGCCTTCTTCTTTTAAATACAAAGTTCCCGCATCGGCATTGGTGAATTGTCGCGCTTGATCAACAATCATTTCCAGCAATTCACTCAGGTCATGAACACCGGACAGAGCTCGCCCGATATCGGATAGTTTCGTAATCTGATGGGCGAGGCGATCCGCATAAGTTTTAACCTCGTGAACAACGCTTTGGAGCAACTCGTCTAAATTGTCGTCTTCGGAAAGTTTGGTCTGGCCTTGACCATTTAGATTTGAATTTCCAGAATTCATCTGTGCTGGCTCTGTAAGTAATTGAGATTTATTGTCTATGTATTATCCTATGAGTGGTCTTAAAAACCAAGCATTAAAATTAACGAATTTTAATGCTTGGTTTAGTGAACGATTATTTTGATCGCATTATAAATAATCTTTTAATAAGAGTGGCTCGGTTGTATGCCAGATTTTTTTCCCACAGACATTCACAAACACGGGATTTTCTTTTTCAAATAAAGCGAGATGCGATTGGTAAAGATCTTCTTGAGTGGTTCGACAATCGCCGTACATTTCTTTTTCCTCATTAAAGATTCCTTCCTCGAACAGTTTGATACCTTCGCTGGAAGGTCTGTTTTCGAAATAGGAACGGATCAAGGGATCTGTGATTTTCTCAGGATTCTTGGCCGATTTTCGCAACAGTAATTTGATGCCACGGGAAGAGGGGGATTCAAACAATCCCGCTCGAATGCAGGCGTGCTGAGACCGCCCTTTTTCGATCGTCCATTTTTCGATGGCTTCCTTTGAATAGCCCATCGCACCGTAAGTGGCTAATTGATGTTTGACGGTGTAAAAGGTCGAATACGCAACGATGAGATCGACATCCAGCTGTTCTTCCAGATGCAAAATAGGGTCAAAGGAAAGGCGGTTGGAGTGAGCGATGTCTTCGGGGGCAACCTTCGCGATGGGGGAACCCACTTCACCCAATGCGGTTGCATAAAAAAGGTATTTGAATTTACCACCGCTGAAGGCTTTGATTTTTTCGAGACATTCGGGATCGGTTATATCCCCAAATAAAGTTTCGTCTGCCCCTTCGATGCTAATGCCATCGTCTTTTTTTCCGTACCAATTGGCCAGAATTCTTACGGTACCGCCAAATTGATGGCGTAAAGCTTGAATGGCAGCGGTGCCCATGACTCCGGTGCCGCCGACAACTAATACATTGTCCATGATCATCTCCATTGGATCAAAAGGGTTATCTGATATTTATCGGGTTGACAGTTGCCCATAGAAGATTTGAAGAGGCAAGTCTGTCTGTAATCGAATCAGTGTTTTAATTCAAGGCCGGGCACTCAAGAACCACCATAGTTCTCGTCTCTATCCCAGTAAAGTAAACGGGAATTTTCTTGTACGGCCTGTAGCAGATAGGGTTCTGTTTTAAAAAAATCGTTGGTCTGAGAGAGTAGTTTTCGTGTCTCTTCTATGAACTGTGTTTGCGGTTGCGATGAAAATTTTTCCAGTAAATTTTGGTAACGATCAAAGAAAAGACCCGATGCCTGAATCGTTGATTCTACTTTTTCAAGGATCAGACTGCGGTGCAGATTTTCTTTAGCAAAAAGATAATACTCAACCCAGGAATTGATTCTTTCAGGTGGTGTCCCAAGCTGGGTCCATTTTTTTTTAAAATCGGGAATGCTTATTTGCTCAAGTTCTTTTGCGATAAATCGACCAAGGTCATCGTAGGGAACCCCCTTCAAAGTATTGCAAAGGTAATTCAATGTGGAAAAAAGTTCTTTAATTTTTGCATCAAGCTTCAATGCTAGAACCGAATCGTTTCTTATCTCGGCGCGTTTCTCAAATTGTGCCCATACCCCGCCTTGTTCGTCGGCTTTTCCATGCGCTTGCTTGTAGGGTGATATCCCTTGCAAACACTGTTCAGTGGCTTCGTTGGCTTGAAGAGTTGTTGGCACAACCAGTAAAAGACACAATGTAAAAAAACTCAGTCGGTTTAATTTCATAGGACTTGAAAATGAAAGAACAAATGCTGTAACTATTCACGCATACGTCCATGCAATTTAAAGGTGCATGGCGTGCAAGTCAATTGACTTTTAATCTTTATTGATCGTTTCAAGTTTTTGAAAAACTTTATAACGATAGATTGAGCTATAGTTTTATCTTTCCCATTTTGAGCAGAGTCTTGAATTCAACAGGACTCAAGGGCATGACCGAAAGCCGAGATTGCTTGACAAGAGCGATAGATTCAAGTTGAGGTGCGACTTTCACTTCATCCAACGTCACAGCGTGATCGAATGCGCGTACAGCCTCGATATCGACGACAACCCAGCGTTCGTCATTGACGGTGGGATCGGGATAAAATTCTCGAATAACACGAGCGACTCCTTTGATTTCTTTGCCAACCACGCTGTGATAAAAGAGCACGTAGTCCCCTTTTTTCATTTCTTTCAAGTTATTTCGTGCCTGATAATTTCGTACTCCATCCCAGAGCGTGCTTTTATCTTTTACAAGTTGCTCCCAACTGTACTTGGACGGTTCCTGCTTTACGAGCCAATATTTCATGATTTTTATGAATTCGAAGTAGAGTTAATGGTAATGAGCGGACCGTTGCATGAGTTTTTTAGCATTGTTTGGCCTGTAAATAAAATATCTGATTGACCCTGCCAATTTATCCCAATATAATCAATCAATTCAAACTATTATTTTGTAAAATTGATTCGTGGTCAAAAAAGCATCGTTCTGGTTGGCGATGTTTTTTTGCCAGAGGCCCACTAAAATGTATCGTAAGGAAATTAAAGTAGTTGATTGCACCATCCGTGATGGCGGATTGATGAATAACCATCTGTTTTCAGATAAATTTGTGAATAGTGTTTTCAAAGCCGTCAATGCTTCCGGCGTTGATTATATTGAGCTGGGTTATAAAGCAGATGAGTCTCAATTCAGCAGAGATGAGTTTGGGCCGATGAAATTTTGTTCGGAAAAAGACATCGCAAAGGCCATTGGTAAAGAAGAGAAAAAATGCAAGATATCCGTCATGGTAGATATGGGCAGAGTGAACCCGGACGATATCATCCCTCAGAGCGAAAGTCTGGTGGATATGATGCGTGTTGCGTCGTACGTCAAGGACATTGATAAAGCCATTGATCTGGTCAACACCATCAAGGCAAAAGGCTATGAAACGACGATAAACATCATGGCCGTTTCGCACGCACGTGAGCGCGAACTGGACGAAGCACTGGAACAAATAGAAAAAGAAAGTGCGGTGGATGTTGTTTATCTGGTGGACAGCTTTGGTGCTTTGTATTCTGAGCAAATCGCGTACCTTGCGAAAAAGTACAAACGTATTTTGAAGACGCGCGAACTCGGCATCCATGCCCATAATAATCAGCAATTGGCTTTTGCCAATACGATTGAGTCCATTATAAATAATATCAACTATCTTGATGGCACCATATTGGGTATTGGACGAGCAGCAGGAAATTGCCCTCTGGAACTTTTATTGGGATTTCTTAAAAATCCGAAATTTGACTTGCGTCCCATTCTGGCAATTCTGGAATCCGACTTTGTCAAACTGGCCCAGGAGATTGAATGGGGATACACCATACCCTATATGATTACCGGTATTCTGGATCTTCACCCCAGAGCGGCCATGAAAATGCGACGCTCGGAGAAAAAAGACGCCTATCTGGAATTTTACGAGCAATTGACCAACGAAGCCATAATATGAGTTCAGGCAGGTATGGGTTGGATTTTGACACAACTCTGTTTAAGGCAGAGCGGGTCATGGGAATCCTGCGGGGAGTAGATAATCATTCATTAGGAGGAGTCCTCCAGGCCGCACAGGCTGGGGGACTTCGCTTTATAGAAATCACTCTCAATACGGACAATGCCCTGGCGTTGATCGAGCAGGCGAATGAATTGGCCTCATTATGTATTGGAGCGGGGACAGTTCTCAGTTTGGAGCAGGCGCGTCTTGCCCATTCAGCGGGAGCCCGGTTTCTAGTAGCACCCACCTTGAATGAAGAGGTCTCCAACTTCTGTAAAGACCAAAATATTCCCTATTTCCCCGGAGCTTTGACTCCGACGGAAATTGAAAAGGCTTGGTCTGCCGGAGCGTTTATGGTAAAGGTCTTTCCTGTTGAAAAAATGGGGGCCGATTATTTGAAAATGATAAAAGGTCCTTTTCAAGATATAAGTTTAATGGCCGTTGGCGGTGTGAGTGCTAAAAATGTTTCAGAATATCTGAATGCGGGGGCCTCTGCTGTGGCTATGGGCGGGTCCATATTCTCTCCCAAGCGGATGCAAGACAGGGCCTTTGAGGTGATTCAAAAAGAAATTCAGGAATTTATGTTGCCTGTAAAAGAATTTTGTTCTAAAAAGTAATATAGGGTATTTCTTAGCGACTTCTGGAAGAAGGAAAATTTTTATGGCTTTTGATTTTATGAAAAGTTTTATGATGGTCGAAGATGATGCAAAATTTGGGCGCCTTTGCGAAGCATTGGAAGAGGCGATCAACGATATAGAATGCGGTGAGGGCAAATTTTCCGATTTGGAAATTATGCAAGCTCTGGATTACCTTGGTTTCAACCTGTTTCGCGACGATTGGGAAGAGTTCAAGAAGATGGAGATCCCTCGCAACTTGGGTGGCATCGACTCGAATACCATCAGCACTAAAAATTTAATCAATTGATACGTCCTTCCTCGGCGGATTTACCCTCCTGATTTTTCAAAAAATTCTCAATCGATTTTTCTGCAGACCTAAGCCGTAAAGGGGACTCACTCCCCTAACTCTGCGGTTAGGGGATGTGTGTTTAGCGTCAAAGTTTCAGGATGCCGCTGTCTTCATCGTAGAAGAAGGTGTCACCATTGGGACCACGATAGGCGATTTCTTTGACTTCCCAGATATGTTTCTTCTTTACATCGGCCTCAGCCGCGATGAAACGCCCCTCTTCCTCGCGCTGGAGCAATAAAAACTTTCCATCATTATTGGAAACAATTTCCCATACATGGTAATCGCTTTGCACTTGATTGTTCTCATGATCGATACTGATAATGTTCAATGTGTCGCTCCGTATAAATTCTGTTTGAAATATCAATAAATAATATTGGCGGCTAACTCCCGGACCTTTTCCAGAGTATTCTTTTTGTCAGCCGTGTTGATGTTTTTTAAAGCCATTTGCGCCAGGCCCAGCAGTGCGTCGTGGCCACGATCTAACTTCCCACCGCTTTGAATAACGATTTTCTCTACATCTTTTTCTTTGAGGCGTAGAGAGGGGAAGCCCGGAAGAGTTGTCTTCTTCTTGTGATAAATATCATCTTCAGGAATTCCTTCTTCTGCTACATCTTTCCCCAAATCAGTTTCTACCATAATGTCTGGAATGATGCCGTGTTCGGTAATATCTATTCCAGAAGGAGTGTAATATTTCGAAGTGGTCAGGCGTAAGCCTGCTCCGTCGCTGATGCGGAATATGGTTTGTACCGACCCTTTCCCATAGGAGGTTTCTCCCAGGATCAGGGCTTTCCCGACGTCGCGCAAAGCACCGGCAACAATTTCTGAAGCACTGGCACTGCTACCGCTGACAAGGACGACCACGGGTGTATTGCGCTGGCTGTTGTCATATTCCGCCCGGTACTCAGAATAATCTTGTTTATCGCGGCCGCGCGTGTAAACAACAAGACGATTGGGTGACAGAAAATGCCCCGCAACTTTAACCGATTGGGTCAATAATCCGCCGGGATTATCGCGTAGATCGAGAATGAATCCTTTGACCTTGTCTTTTTTTGCCTGTTTGAAAGCATCTTCCAATTGGTTGTCGGTTTGTTTTGAAAAACTGGTGATACTGATATGACCGACGAGTCCGTCCAGTGTCTCATATCGTACCGTTTCAATTTCTATAATTTCGCGAGTCAGAGTGTATTCCTGAATGGATTCGTCGGAAGGACGTTTCAGTGAAAGTTTTACCTGTGTGTCCGGGTAGCCCCTCAATCGATCGGCCAGTTCCTCAATCTGGATGTTGGCAACATCTTTTCCATCGGCGGATACGAAGATATCCCCGGCTTTAATTCCTGCCCGGCGTGCCGGTGAATTTCTCATCGTATCGACGACTTCCAGACGTTTGTCGCGCATGGTGATCAGCATTCCCAAACCACCGTATTTTCCTTCGGTATCACGCATGGAGCGGCTGAATACTTCGTTGTCCATGAATTGAGAATAGGGGTCCAGAGTATCCATCAAACCTCGAATTGCGGCCTGCTCCAGTTTAGACTTGCTGGCTTTTCCTTCGAATTCATCCACAAGAAAATTATAAACATTGACAAAAGATGCAAAATTTTCTTGGTGTTCATAAGTCAGGTGGAAGCGAAGCGTTCTGCCTTTCCATGTCAAAGTTTGAAATTCGGGGCGTTTTTTGTGGGCCAGTTTTTCATCATCAATGGATTTTACCATCCCCTCAATCGCTCCTTCAAACAGAGTTTTGAAATTGGGAGGGTAAACATATTTTTCTGCCACAAGCTCTACAGTTTCCTCAAACAATTCCAGGTCCCGATCAAAAAAACCCGCATGAGCCGAGGAAAAAAATAATGATTTCCCTTTAATTTCAAAGGAGATCGATAGGATCACTGTGCCTATAAAGACAAGGAAAAATACAGGCAGATACTTAAAAGTTTTTTCCATAATTTGGGTTCGTACAACTGACCTTTAGTGGTGAATTGCAATAATACAAAATCGAATGAAACGGCCTTATAAAAAGGCCGTTTCATTAAATCATATGCGTGACAAACAAAAGATTAAAACTACTTTTTGGAGCACTCAGAGATATCTTTAAAGAAATGCCTTTTAATTATAGCTCAAAATGTCATCAAAAATCTGTTCCAATCCTTTAGTCATTTCGTCCACACTTCCACTGTATAAGCTGGGGGCAACTTTCAAAACGTCATTGATGATGAGGGTCGGCGTTTCATCTGCTCCATATTGCTTGGACATGTCGAGAGATTTTTGTACTTTTGCCTGAATTTCAGGATCTTGCATCGCCTCTTTCATTTCCTTTTCAACGCCGAAATCCTTGGCGATAAACTGGATGACGCGAGGCTGAAAAATATTTATGTTCAATTTGAAATTGGTATCGAACAATTCCTGCGTGAACTTTTCTTCAATGCCCAGATTGTCCGCAATATAAAAAGCGCGAGCCGGGTAGGGTTGTTGGTTGCCCCAGTACACCGGGAATTTAATGTGATGGAGCTTATCTTTGTATTTTGCTTTCAAAGTTTTTACCGTTTCGAGAAAACGATAACAATGTCCGCAGGAATAGTTAAAAAATTCCTTCAACTCGATTTGCTTGGCACCCTTCAATTTCTGGATATCGCCGATTACTTTATAATTTCCCCTGATTTTTTCATCCGCACACGCCATATTGGGAATGAAAAACATAATCGATAAAATCAGTGCTAAAACAATTTTCATGAATTGCTCCTTCTTACTTAATGTTTGATTTTAGGCCAGTATGTGCTGAAATTAAATTTTGGACTGTGATTTTTTACATGGCATTGATTGCAGGCTTTGTTTGCCTGAGCACCAAATCCAGCTTTGGGTAATTTTGAATGTTGCAGGCCAGGGCCGTGACAGTTTTCGCATTGTACATTTTCCAGATCGGGTGTGTCCAATTCGCTTACAAAACCACCGGGCTGGTTGAAACCGACAACGTGACAGGCGAGGCATTCCGGATCAAACGCCTTGTTGACTTTTTTGAGCGTAGCGTAAGCGTGACCATGGCGCGATTGAGTCCATGTTTCATGACTTTGAGCATGACAGGTCTTGCAGACGTTTTCGCCCGCGTAAATTTTTGTTTGAGTCTTGCTTCGGCGCGCCGTCATCGTTTCAAAAAACAGGGTTTCGATTTCTTCATTATACTTTTCGTACAAGGCGGTCATTTCTGCGTCAAACTCGAACGCCGATCCCAAAGGAATCATTTTTTGAGAAAATGATTTATCACCTGAGGTTGAGATTTGTATCTTCAGCTCACCCATTTTTTGTCCCCGGGTACCGGATTGTACAAAAATTTTACCGGATTTTTCGACGGGCGTTGTATCTATCACGTCCGTGGCTTTTTCAATGTTTCCGTTGATGATGACGTCTATTCCGGGAGTTTCTAAAAAAGAAAGCGATTTTTCCCGTTGCATATGTGTCATGAGGACGATCAAGTCGGGCTGTTCTTTTGATTGTAGTTCTGCAACGAGAGTGTGGACCGTTTCCTCCACAGGAGCCATCTGTTCGCCACTGCCCGAATAAAACAGTTCGGGGTCGCCGACAGCGAGAATGGCGACCTTGAGGCCATCTTTAAAGCTTTTGATTTGGTAACGGGGAAGGGGCAATCCGTCGATTTTATAATTGCTGCCAACCCATGGAATTCCCTCCTGATTTTTCAGGAAATCTTTGCCATAAACCAAGTCCTTATCACCCAACATGATTGCAGAGTAATTCATGATGGAAAGACTTTGCATCAAGTAACTTGCCTTGATCTTGCCCTGTTGCGTGGGTTGGTCGAAGCTGTCTCCCGTATCCAGTAACAGCACATTGTTCTGCGTTGCCCGGATTTTTTTTAAATAGGTAGCCCTTCTTTCGATGCCTCCCTGATCTTCCTCGCGAGAACAACCACAAGGTTTCAATTCCCCCAAAGTATTGCCTGAATAAACGATAAAAATCTCACCGCTTTGAGCGCGAACATTTGGAGACGAGCAAAACGAAAGCAAAAAACCAAATGTTAGAATAGTAACGAAGCTACAAAAAGCACGCATTTTGTGTCAGCCCTAAGCCTAGTCTGTAAAGAATATATGAAATAATGAACTTATACTGTTATCATACTCATCAAATATAGATTATCTTATTATAACGAATGATGAAATCTGAAATTCACATGCATTCCATTTATTCTGACGGAGAGTTTTCTCCCCAGAAACTAGTGGAGATTGCCAGGAAAAATTCTGTATCCGTTCTCAGCTTGACCGATCACGATACTTTTGAAGGAATCGAAGAGTTTATCGAAGCATCGCGTTTGGCGGGGATTGAAGGATTTCCCGGTATTGAGATCACCGTATCCTATCGTGATTTTCAATTACATGTTTTAGCCTATTTCAGAGCCCAGGAAGACATCAAGCCAGAATTGGCGCTCCGAGTTAAGGAAATGGCCGACGCACGTGTCCAGCGTATGCGAGAGCTGATCGATCGTGTCAACGATTTGATTCCCGATCGTTTTAAAGGAACTATCGAGTTTGACAATGTCAGAAAAGCAGCAGAAGGAGTTTTAGCTCGTCCTCACCTGGCGCGGGAAATGGTGCGCCTGAAAATTGTGTCCAGCACGCGCGACGCATTCGACCGTTACCTCGCCCCCTATAATGTTTTACGTAAAAATATTGATATCAAAGACGCCCTGCGTCTTATAAGAGAAAGTGGCGGGATACCTGTATTGGCTCACCCTGGGGAGCGTGCCTATTCATTGTATTGCCCCACCAAAGGTAGAGAGTATGAAGACGTACCGCCAATGGTCGAAGAACTTGCCTCCTGGGGATTGATGGGACTGGAATGTGTCTACCCCTACCATGAGAAAATCCGCAAAGTGGAATATTATAAAGACCTGGCACGACAATTCGGTTTGATCATCACCGGAAGCCGGGATTTTCATGGATTCTCCACCGGTCAGTCTGCAAAAGTTTTAGGTGGCACCCGCATGGATTGTAAGTTTTACCATGAGTTCAAGCGCGTGTGGAGTGCAAGTCAGGCCAGCGTGGGCTGAGCCTGCAATGAACATCAGGTTACAAAGTCAGATACTTGCAGTTCGTCGTAGGGAATCGGTATTTTTTGGAAAAGTACGATCGTATTCAGCAAATGAAACTGAATCTTGACTTTTTTATAGAAGACCTTTTAAAATAGAAGAATTAGTGCGTTACGCTGACAGGCGTCAGGGGAGCCTTCAGTGTAAATGGCATACCCCTGATGAAAAGGAGGTGATCCCTTGTCTAATTGTCACAGTATGAAGGGAGCTTCCGAGGAAACTTGTTAACGCCAGGTTAACGGAAGCTCCTCTTGCTCGGATACAGGAAAGGCCCCGCTTTTAAAGCGGGGCCTTTTTTTGATCATTTTTCAGTGAAATATAGCAACTTCACCGCAAGTTAGAACCAACCTTCCCGCATTTTACTTCACACAAGATCAGGATGATCTATTCATCGAGTGCAGGTTTTGACAGCATCGGAGCATAACCGACAACAAAAAGTGCAAAGGCAAATGCCCAAAGTATTGCGGAACTTATAATCCACCCAATGCTATAGCTCGGAGCAATTACAAGTCCAAACACTCGCATGAGAGCCGCGCATTGCACCAGCACAAAACTTAAGGTGGTTAGTTTTGTAGCAACCTTACTGCGTCCCGTATGTCCCAATGTCACACGGCACATCATGCCAAGCGTCATAGACCCGATCGCTCCGGCAGTGAAGGCGTGTAACGCAATGGAGAAAGGAAGAATGCCCAGTGCCGAGCCACCCAGCAGAAGTAATCCCAGAATGAGCCAGCTGTAACCCAGATGAAGTATCCACACCATAGAAATATTCAATATTCTGCGCGTGTGATAATATCGCAGGCGCAGTGTATGAATAATGGCGGATAGAAAAGCAGTGATAGCAAGAACATGTTTTTCCTGTGCGGCGAACAGGAGTATCAATGCAATGCTTGCCAGAGATAAAATTGCGAGAACATCCAACATCGTTTGCGAGGTCTCGTCCGCTTTTTCTCCTCGCTCCTCAAGAGCATCCACGGTGAAAGCCGGAATGATTCGACCGCCAATCAAAGAAATCATGGAGATTATGACCATCACAGCGACATAAAGTGATGTCCGGTCTTTTGAGATAATGAACGCCATGTCACACGCAAACAAAATGCTCAGCAAGATTAGAAATATGAAGTTTCGTTTGTTCCAGTCTTTGAAAAGTGGGATCGCCAGAGTGAGTGCCAGCGCGGGGATGAAAGCTCCTTCACAAACCAAAATGACACTGTCTGGCAAGCTCAGGTTAAAATTCATTACCACACGCCCGACTAACCAGAGCATGCAAAGTCCTGCCAGATGAAGTTTCTGTGTGGGTGGGCTGTCTGTCCAGTTCGACACAGCGGTGAGCAAAAAACCGGCAACAATTGCCAGTGTAAAACCATAGATCATTTCATGGGCGTGCCAGGATACAGGATCCATCATGAAGACGGGGGGCGTGACATGCCCCGCATAAAATCCACCCCAGATGAGCAAGCTGATAACAGAATACAGCGCACCCAACAAGAAAAAGGGTCTGAACCCGTACCCGAGAAGGGGATGATCGAACAGCCCTTTATGGGATTCTGCCATTTTGATTCCTTTGAGAGAGTCAGGTCTGTGACGTTTGATTAAGGATCATAGCGTAAAAATATTAGGGAACCTCTCCTGAAGATATCATGTTCTATAGATAAGCGGCGATCTTCTTCTGCAGGCAAAAGGTACATCAAAAAAATAATTATTGGACAGCAGGGGAGGGTAATATTTGTTTTAATCTGAGGTTTTGTAGATACAGAAGCAGTTTGTTCAGGATGGACTGATCGGGAAGCTCAGAGAGAAAGTGGTGCCCTGGTTTGGGTCAGATGATACATCTATTTTGCCACCGTATTTTAAAACCAGTTGATGAACAATATTCAAACCCAAACCGGTTCCTTTCCCTTGCTCTTTGGTCGTGAAAAAGGGATCGTAGATTTTTGATAAAAATTCTTTAGGAATGCCGGGACCCGAGTCTTTGATTTTCGCGATCACATTGCCATTATCTCTTACGGTAGAGATTTCCAATTCCCCTTTACCCTCCATCGCTTGAACGGCATTGACCAGTAGATTGATGAATATTTGCTGGATTTCTTCAGGCTTCGCCTTGATGGGTGGCAGGTCCGAAAACTTTTTATCGAGATGGATGTCATTGTTGTAAGTTGTAAGAATCGCAATGTCAATGGCCGCATCGATGCGTTCGTTGAGGTCTACATCTTTCTCTACCGCTGAAAGAGCTGATCGGGAATACCCCGACATATTGAGAATAATGGACGACATGTGTTTCGAACGATCAAAAACTTTACCGGCAAATCTTTGGATTTTTTCACTGTCTGTTTCGGCAAGTATGGCTTCTGTGAAACCCATGATGGAAACCAGTGGATTGTTCAACTCATGTGCAATGCCGGCGGTGAGAGTCCCCAGTCCTGCAAGTTTTTCCGCCATCGCCAATTGGTCGTGCAACTCCACATCTTCCGTGACATCTCTTAAGAGAAGCCCGAGGCGTTTGCCGCTGTCATCGTGAATGACAATATTGAATATCTGGAATGCGAAAATTTTAGAACCCAGCTTGATCGTCTGTTTCAAACTTTGTAAAGAGGGAGATACTTTGGGGGCAAGCGGGTCGCGGGCAGTATAACATTTAAGGGGTTGATTTTTTATCCCTTCAATTTCGACAGAAAGGATTTCATTGTGAAAATTTACGAGTGCGTCTTGCACCTTGCACCAGCTGGAATCCGGTTCGCGATCAAGGTCCATTAAAGTACAACCGCGAAGTTGTTCTGAAGTTTTCAGGGCAATGGATTCAAAAGCCGCGTTGACGTATTCGATTTTCAAATTCGGATTAAAAATGGCGACCGCATCGGGAACACTTTTGAGGATGCTATCGGTGTATTCTTTGAGGTAGAGCACTTCCTCTGTTTTGCGACGTACCTGATTTTCCAATCCTGAGAAAGATTTTTGCAGTAAGTTATTCATTTGGTTTACTTCATTGGCCAAAGCTTCCAGTTCGTCGCCGGTTTTTATTTCCAGTGCTTCGACTTTTTCCCCTTTGCCTATGCGCTCAGCGGCCCTCTGGAGTTTGCGAATGGGTTGAACAATTTTTTTTGCCGCCAGAGAACCCATGAAGGCGATCAATAAAATGGAGACCACTCCAGCCATGGCGACCCATGAAAAAAGTTTATTCATAGGTGCAAACAGTTCATCCGAGGCCTGCCATGCAAAAGTAAATATGGATTTGCCCTGCGATTTAGAAATCCATTTCCCTGTACGTTCCAAGGGAGAAAATCCAATGATGGAAAGTTCCCGACCGCCGTGACCATCTCCCATGGTTTTCGCCCAGTCGGGTTTATTTTTAGTCACCTGTTTGACGAGAGTCGGGTCCGGTAATAGAAATCCCGTTGGCAAAATAGGACAGTCGATCACTATCCCCATCGAATCAATCAACATGACATGTCCCGTTTGACCAAAAGTGATGGGTTCAATGGAGCCTGAAAAAAATTCTTTCGCATCAAAGACATGGTGAAGGACTCCGATGGTTTTTTCATTTTCATCCAGGATGGGAAAGGCGAAAGTCATCAGGAATGATTTCAGCTTTGTGTCGAAGGTCAGAGGGCCGATGTAAACAAAATCTTTACCTCCTGAAATGGTTTTTTCCCATTCCGGTTTGTGAGCGTATAAAAATTCGGGGAAGTCGTTGACACTGGCACGGAGCACACCGGAAGCATCCGTGATGTATAAGGCCCGGGTTGCGAGAACAGATAAGGTTTTTCTTTTTAGAAAATTCTGGAGTGCCAGACTGGCATCTGATTTAAGGATCAGAGGGGATAAGTTGTTGTGCCAGTCGGCTCCCTGTTTCTGAATATTTTTTTTGCTTATTGAAGGATCAAGGGCGAGATGTTTTTTATCAAAATCCAAAACAGCAGATCGAATTTTTGGGTGCGCCGCAAGACGTATATTGCTGGAGATTTCACCCTCAATCAATAAGTCTATTTTTGTCGAGGTTTCATAAGCCAGAGCTTTGAAGCTGGCTCCTATCACACCTTGCAGGGATTTTGTCCCTTGAAGATAAGACAGGATCATTGCCAGCATCAAAGGCAAGGCACCGACACCCAGCATGGTCCAGATCAACTTATTGGTCAATCCGGCCTTTATGCCCGTCCGTAATTCCATTATCATTTCCCCTTCTTTTCAATTAGAGGAATCGTTGCAAGGGTTCCCATCATTACGGAAACCCTTGCGATGGAGTTACCGTTCAGGCATATTGAAAGTCTTGCGGAGCCGCGAGAATTTCTTTAACTTTTGCCAGCAGTTTCTCTTTTTCTACGGGTTTGACCATGTAATCCCGAACGCCTTTTTTCAGCAAAGAAACGGCCAGTTCTGAGTCGGGATAACCTGTGATCACGATGATGGGAATGCTGGGCGCATGTTGTTTCAAAAAGTCAATGGCTTCAATGCCGTTGACCTTCGGCATTCTGATATCACAAATGATCAGTCCCACTTGAAGCAAGTTAGAACCCGACTCCATCATTTTGAGAGCTTCTTGACCATCGGAAGCTTCCAGCACAGTGTATTTCGCAGATTCCAGATGAAGTCTCAATACTTCTCTCACATCCTCTTCATCGTCTATAACCAGGATTTTCCCTCTCGTGCCGGATACTTTATCTATAATTGTCATGACGATCTCCTCTAAAATTTTTAGAAGCAATGTTCATTGTTTGGGGAAAGCCAGATATCGTATCCTCAAAAAATGAACGCCAACACCAACACTGTAGGGAATATAGTTCCCCAAAATGGATCGCGCTACAGATTTGCAAATTAATTTTTGTTCATTAATTTTTTATGGTTGCAGAAGTGCGGCTGGGAAGCGGGTTTGAATTGCAGTGTTTCAGAAGGGGTGAGCGGCAGGGGAAAGAGTTCAGAGGGCCGACCGTGAGGAAGATCTTAAAACCTGAAAATCTGTTGTCGCATCTCCTAAAACTTTCTAATCAGATAAACGCCCGTGGCTAGCAAGAGGACACCCAGACCTCTTTCCCAACTCAAGGGGCGGATGGGAAATCCCAGCAAGCCGTAGTGATCGATGACAATCGACGCGACCATTTGTCCGGCGAGAAAAGTGGCGAGCAGGGTCATCGCTCCTATTTTAGGACCTGTGAATACCGAAACCCAGACGACAAAGGCACCGATCATGCCCCCGCACCACATCCACCAAGGGATTCTTGTCAACTCGCCGACTGGCGGCCAGATCAGGCGAGCGGAAAGGCTATATAGAGACAATACTGAAAATCCTACGCCAAACGAGATCACGGTTGCGAGTATCGAATGACCCAGACGATCCGCAAGATTTGCGTTGAGTCCTATTTGTACAGGGATGATCAGCCCGGCGATCAGTGCGAGCCCGATGTGGAAGTAACTCATCTCAGTGTGTTTTTAAAACAGTGTGTTTTGTGAATTTTTGGTTGGTGGAAGGATGCCAAAATGACGGTATGCGGCTTCTGTGGCTACGCGACCGCGAGGCGTTCTTTGTATGAAACCGGCTTGCAGGAGATAAGGTTCGAGTACGTCTTCTATCGCATCTTTTTCTTCGCTGATGGATGCCGCCAGAGTTTCTACACCAACGGGACCTCCTCTGAATTTTTCGATCAAAGTCAGCATGAGTTTGTGGTCCATTTTGTCGAGACCCTGGCTATCGACTTCCAGCATTTCCAGCGCGTATTTGGCGACTTCCTGACTGACGATACCGTCGGCTTTCACTTGTGCGTAATCGCGGACACGACGCAGGAGCCGGTTGGCAATGCGTGGGGTGCCACGGGAACGGCGTGCGATTTCACCGGCACCATCGGCAAGGACTTGAATGTTTAAAATGGAGGACGATCGCATGACGATGGTTTCCAGTTCCGCGGGTGTGTAATGGTCGAGACGGTGGATGACACCGAAGCGGTCGCGCAAGGGCGAGGTGAGAAGTCCGGCGCGGGTAGTGGCTCCGATCAACGTGAAATGCGGCAGATCGAGTTTGATGGAACGCGCGCTCGGTCCTTGTCCGATCATGATGTCGAGCTGAAAATCCTCCATCGCGGAGTAAAGAATTTCTTCGATGATGCTGGACAGTCGGTGAATCTCATCAATGAAAAGAATATCGCCCTGTTTCAAATTGGTCAAAATGGCCGCGAGGTCTCCAGTCTTTTCGATAGCGGGACCCGAAGTGCTTTTCAGGTTGGCACGCATTTCTACAGCAATGATGTTGGCCAGCGTGGTTTTGCCGAGTCCGGGGGGGCCGTAAAACAGGCAGTGATCGAGCGTTTCCTCGCGCATACGTGCGGCGGATATGAATATATCGAGATTTTTTTTGACTTTGTCCTGACCGATATATTCGTCGAAACTGGAGGGACGCAAAGTAGTTTCAAAATTCGAATCTTCTCGATCGGCGGTCGGTTCCGTCAATCGTTCGTCATCCATCATGTATTATCCATTTTAGGACAAAAGATTCAGGCTTTCCTTGATGAGTACTTCAAGGGCCGGAGTTTCCTTGTCTTTTCCTGATAGAAGTTTCAAAGCTCTTTCAGCTTCGTTTTTTTTGTAACCCAGATTGACCAGTGCCGAAAGCGCATCGTCCATAATGGCATTTCCTTCCCAGTGTTCCACATGCGATTGAGGAGTTGCTTCTAGTTTGGGTAACTTGTCGCGAATTTCGATGATGAGACGTTCGGCGGTTTTTCGCCCGACTCCGGGAATTTTATTCAGACGTGCGATGTCGTTATTTTGTATCGCGACCGTTAAGTCAGCAGGTGACATGCCGGAAAGAATCGCCAGTGCCAGCTTGGGGCCGACTTTGTTGACACCGATGAGCGTTTCAAAAAGTGTCAGTTCCTCCTGTGTTAGAAATCCAAACAGTTTGAGAGCCTGTTCGCTCATGTGTGTGTGGATCTTCAGTGCCACTTGTCCCCCCAGTTCCGGCAATGAATAAAAAGTAGAGAGAGGGGAATGCACCAGGTAACCGACACCATTGACATCGACGATCAATTTGTCTGGCGAACGAAGAATAAGGTTGCCTGAGAGTTGAGCGATCATTATCGGGCCTTGGCCAAACGGTTGTTTGATCCCGCGGTATGAATGTGGCAGATAGCGATCGCGAGCGCGTCGGAGGCGTCGAGAGGTTCGGGATCTTCTTTCAGATTCAGTAGCGTTTTTACCATGGACTTCACTTGATTCTTGTCAGCGCGACCGTAACCGGAAACCGATTGTTTCACTTCCAGAGGGCTGTATTCACCGAGCGGAATATTTTCGTTGACGGCTGAAAGAAGGATGACGCCGCGCGTTTGCCCGAGCTTGAGAGCCGATTTGACGTTGACGGCGAAGAACATGTCTTCCACCGCAACGGCAGAAGGTGAGTATTCGCGCATCACATCGGTCAAGCCATCGTAGATTTTTTTGAGACGTTCGGGGAAGGGCGTTTTGGAATGGTTGTGTATGCTTCCCCATTGAATCGCCTTAAGCCCTCGGTTGGTTTCTTCAACAATTCCCCAGCCGGTGATAACGCTACCAGGATCGATTCCCATGACGCGCATTTAATGTGATTCCTCAAACAAGGGGTGAGTGGCGGAGACGATGATATTAGCGAGCATGAGAGCGGGTGAAACTGCAACTGGTTTTGATACGCTGTTCGGTGCTGTCAAAAATTGAATCGAGATTCCTTGAATCAAGATTCCTCGATGAGGGCCGCCATTATCTCGTCTGAGATTTCAAAATTGGAATAGGCTTTCTGGACATCGTCGTGGTCGTCCAAAAGATCCATGAGACGCAAGATTTGTTTTGCCTGTGATTCGTCGAGAGAAACGGTGTTTTGTGGTATCCGGGTCAGCTCTGCCGTATCAATCTTGACGTTGGCTTCTTCCAGTGCCTTGCGAACAGATTCAAAGTTTTCGATAGAGGAGATGATTTCATACATGTCCCCTTCAATTTTAAGATCGTCGCCACCCGCTTCCATAACCAATTCCAGAAGTTCCTCTTCACTTCGATCTTCAACCGGGACGGTAATGAGTCCTTTTTGCTCGAACATCCAACCGACACAACCATTCTCTCCAACGTTGCCGCCGTTTTTTCCGAAGATGGTGCGGATTTCTCCAATCGTGCGGTTTTTGTTATCGGTCATGGCTTCGATGAAGATTGCCGCTCCACCAGGACCGTAGCCTTCGTAAGTGTGTTCTTCGTAATGAACACCTTCCAGTTCGCCGGTACCCTTTTTAATGCCACGGGTGATGTTCTCGAGAGGCATATTGGCCTGTTTTGCGGCTTGAATAGCGGTTCGCAAACGCGGGTTGCCATCGGGATCGCCCCCACCCATACGCGCCGCAACGGTGATTTCTTTGATGATGCGAGTGAATATTTTGCCGCGCTTTGCATCGGCGGCACCCTTTTTATGTTTGATACTTGCCCACTTGGAATGACCGGACATATGCTCCCTTTCAAAATAAAATTCTGTCTAAATGTAACATAATCAAGCAGACGCGTCCAACGGACTTTTTGCTATTTCCCCAACGTATTTTTTGATTGGATGCCGAATATTTAGAGCTTCGATCCAAAGAACATTTGTTATGATTGTTTAAAATATTCAGGAAAGTGGTTTATGCATTCAAAGCCAGCATAAAATAATTACTGTCAAATTAAATTAGAGAACTGATTTTGCCAAATAAAAAGATTGAAATCACAGTTTCAGGAAAACCATTGCAGGTAGACTCCGGAATCACTCTGGTGCATGCGATCTGGTCAGCGGGCAGGTCAGAAGAAATTTTGACTGGTTGCGATGGCGGGGTTTGTGGTGCCTGCACAGTGTCTATTCAACTCAAAGAGAAGCCCGGGAAAACGATCATTGATTTGGCCTGTTGTCGATTGGTGGAAGAAGGGATGACGGTTTTTCCTTATCCCGTTCCTCCCGTCCCTCCAGTGCAACCTTCTTCGGAGCCGTCTGCTGACACGCTCCGCAAGGCTTACCCGACTTTGGATCGATGTACGAAATGTGATGCCTGTACGACGGTGTGCCCCATGGGAATACCGGTTATGGAGTCCATCAAGCGTATGCAGGCCGGGGCTTTGGAAGAGGTTGCCGAAGATTATACGACTTGCATCCATTGTGGACAGTGTCGGGCGATTTGCGAGGATCGTGTGCAACCGCACACGATGGGCATGTGGGTGCGCCGTTCACTGGCGATAAAAAGTTCTGCTGAAACCACCGTGCCTGTTGATGAAGATGCATCCAGAGCAGAACAAGAATGGGCGTATCTTTTGTCGGGCGACAGAAAGACTCAATTGCAACACTGCCAGCAATTTCGGCAAACAGGGAAGGTTGGAATCTGATGGAGTGGGCAAAATCTCTCATTAAAAAGGTTGAAGACACTCGGCAGACTCGATTGACGGCTCCTGCGCCTGAACTTTCCGCAGATGAATCGCAGGCTTTGCTGGAAAAATATCATCCTGATTATTCGGGACAGACGCGTTCGCTTTGTGTGGGGCCAAACGCCGGGGACGATGAATTTTTCCCGCAGGAATTGGCGGATATGCTGGAATCTGCAAGCATCCTGCCTGCCGATTTTCAGCCAACGCCGGACATTGAAACGGATGTTCTCATCCTTGGCGGTGGAGGGTCGGCGGCTTCAGCGGCTCTGGCTTTGGAAGGCTCTGGTTTGACCGTTCATCTGGCGACAAAATTACGTTTGGGTGATTCCAATACGGTCATGGCCGAGGGTGGGATTCAAAGTGCTTTGGGGCACGACGATTCTCCGCGGCGGCATTTTGCCGATTCTTTTGTCGGAGGTCATGGCGCGAACGATTCGGGTTTGCTCAAGATTTTGTGTGAAAGCGGACCGAATGAAATTCAACGCCTGACCGAATTGGGCTGTTTGTTTGATCGTACGGAAGATGGTCGTTTCCGTCTGCGTTTGGGCGGTGGTGCTTCGCTTCCCAGAGTGCTGGCATGCCGGGATTACACCGGTCTCGAAATCATGCGTGTTTTGAGGGATGCGGTGCGTCTGACCTCCGTGACACTATTAGAGGAAAGTCCCGCTCTGGAGTTGCTCGACGACGGCGAAGGAAACGTATCGGGTGCTGTTCTGTGGGATCGAAAAAATAATAAAACGGTATGCGTTTCAGCCCGTGCGGTATTGCTCGCAACCGGAGGTGCGGGTCAACTGCGTTTGCAGGGATTTGGAACGAGCAATCATATCGGTGCCACGGCAGATGGCCTGACTCTTGCCTATCGTCAGAACTGTCGTTTGGTTCATGCGAACAGTTTTCAATACCATCCCAGCGGTGCCTGTTATCCCCCTGCGCTTGCGGGGCGATTGGTCACGGAAGCGATCCGGTCATTGGGGGCTCAGGTGGTCAATCGCGAAGGCAGGCATTTTGTCAGTGAAATGACCTTTCGCGATGTGCTCTCATCCGCAATCATTCGCGAGGTGAAAGAGGGCAGAGGGGTTGAGACACCCACCGGGAGTTCGGGCGTTTGGCTGGACACTCCGCTGATCGACATCAAACATGGTCCGGGGGCATTGCGGCAACAATTCCCCGGATTGTTTCATCGCTGGGAACCCTTCGGCATTGATCCGTCGAAACTTCCCATATTGATTTTCCCGACTCTGCATTATCAGAATGGCGGCATTCGTATCAATGAATTCTGTCAAACCGATGCCCCTGGACTTTGGGCCTCAGGCGAAGCAACGGGCGGGGTGCATGGAACCAACCGATTGATGGGGAATTCTTTGCTGGATGTGGTGGCTTTTGGCCGCAGGGCAGGTGAGCACATTCGCGATCATTTGCCGTCGCGAAAGCCGATCACAACAAACAATGCGGATCGTTTCCGTAGCGAGCTGAATATAAAACGGTCGAATGCGGTCAAGGGTCCGCTCCTGTTTCCCAAAGCAATGAATGTAAACATCAATATTGGCGATTGAAAAGATGGAAGGTTTGAATTTTACTGAAAAAGGGCCACTTGTTTGGGTTGGATTGTTGGCTTTGGCTTATCTGTTGTGGCGTTTGTTTTTTTCTCAGGGCAGAGCAGAAACAAGCGACGATCTGGACCGTATCCTTGCTGGAATGGGAGAGGCTTATCGAATCATCAAAGGCGCGACATTCATTGCTGACCACGCCATGATTCGCGTCGATCGTTTGATCGTCTCAGCCTTCGGCGTTTTTGTCATCACGGTTGTTGATTATAAAGGGATACTGAAGGGACGTCTGAGTGATCGGGAATGGATTTTGAAACGCGGACGTACTGAGACAGTGATTCACAATCCTTTGTGGATCAACCGCAAACAGGCAAATGCTCTCGAAAGCTTTTTGCCAAAAACAAAAATTGTTTCATGGGTCGTCGTGCTGAACGCGCAAATACAAACAGAAACCAGCAAAAAAATTCTGTCATTGGATGCGTTTGAAAAAGAAGTGGCACAATACAGGAAGGAAGTTTTGAGCTCTAAACAGCAAGAAGAGGTTCTCCAGATCGTGAGCCCGAAACCGGAAGAACCTCTAATTGCTTGATTTAGGAAATAAAACGATTGTAACTATCGTCAGGCGATAACACTTATAGAGGAACCCGACGCTTGCGCTGTTTGTTTTGAAATCTCGGCGGCAGACTGAATCAATTCGATTGCGTTGTTGCCTTGTTGTTTTTGTACATTGAGAGCGGTTTTGGCCGCACCTGCCTGATATTGGGCAGAAGCCCCCGAAGCTGAAGAGACATCCATAATTATTTCCTCCCAAGTTATAATTATCCTTAAATGGCTTATCGGCGATTTGTTGAGTAACTTTAGCGTTTCTTCCATAAGAAAAGAATTTTCCCCAAAAATCTGCATGGCTTGAATTTTAATGCGTTATTTCTCTATGAAATCTTGACAGACAGGGGGGGAGATGGACTACAATGGCCTCAAATCACCTCAATCTGGACGGACGTTAATCTAATGAAGCTTAAAAAAATTCTTGCAGGTCTGATCATTTTTCTCTTTTCTTTACAAGGTTTTGAAGGGCAGGCTCTTGCTACCGAAGGTTGTGAGTCGGGTGAAACCACCATCTGCACCATCGAAATCTGGCTGGCTCATGCCCAAAAGAAAAAGAACAAAGAATTGAGAAAGTTTCTGAAATCAAATTCGCTGAAAGTTCTTCGGCATACGATTCAGTATTGGAAACCACTCGGGGGTCATCCTCCCACCAATATTGCCATTGGAAGTGGATTGGCGGTCAAAGACGCTCAATTTGCGATTGATCTGGCCTTGCAATACAACGATAAAATAGATGGTTTGATTTTTCAGAGTTTGAATCCGCCGAACTATGTAGCGATTGCCACCTCCGCCTGGGACGATAAATCTGAAACGAAAATCAGCCCGGAGGAATTGGAGAAACTGCGTGACCCGTCTCTGACGACCGAAGCTTTCCATAAACTTTATAGAGATTTGACTGGCGAAGCCGGAGTGGTGCCAACATTCTACTGACAGGCCTCAGGATGCCGGAAAGTTGCCGACCTGCCCGTTTATAGATTTTCCTTCTCCTTGACAAAAACAGCTGGATTTGATAGAAGCAACGGTTTGTATTCTTCTCTTTAGTCACCTGAGACGGAAGATTAGATTTTAAAGGGTTGCCTTTAAATCTGGAATTTTTTCCCTGATAAAAGGATCTTCTGCTCTTATTATATCAGGGATTATTATATCAGGGATTATTATATTTAACTTGAGAAAACCATAATGCTTGATACTGCCATTGCTATGATGCCTCCTACAGAGGGGCAAGACGGAGGCCCGGGATTTCTGGGAATGTTGCCTCCCATGATCATGATGTTCTTGATTTTTTATTTCATCTTGATCCGCCCTCAACAAAAGAAACAAAAAGAAACACAAAAGATGATTGATGAACTTAAGGAAGGCGATCCGGTGGTCACGTTGAGTGGGATACACGGTACGATAAGAAAAATTAAGGACGACATTGTAATTTTGCAAATTTGCGAACAGCCGAATCCAGTGAAAATCAAGATCAATCGGTCGTCTATTGCCGCTAAAAAGGATTGAACTCAGGTATGTATAAAGCGTTGAAGTGGAAAATTCCCTTAATTCTGGCGGTTCTTATGGGTGCGGTTTTTTTGGCGTACCCTCTGGACAAGAAAATCAATTTGGGACTGGATTTGCAAGGCGGCATGCATTTGCTTTTGGAAGTGCAGGTCGAAAAAGCAGTTGAAACCAGTCTTGAACGTCTGGGCGATGATTTGAAACGCGAAATTGAAGGACTTGATATCGAAGTAGACAAGGTTTCGCCGCAGATTGACAAAGGCGGTGTGCAAGTATTGTTGGTTGATAAAAATGATACCGGCCCGGTTGAAAAGTTGATCTCTGAAAATTATTATTACCTTGATAAAAAAGAGGCGACTGACGGAGGCCTGACCTTAAATTATCAAATTTCCTCTGACCGAGTTAAGGAAATTGAAGACAACGCCGTTAGCCAGGGGCTTGAAACGATCCGCAACCGAATAGATCAATTCGGTGTCTCCGAGCCCAGCATCCAAGTTCAGGGTGATCGACGCATCCTGGTTCAATTACCAGGAATCAAAGATGCCGGTCGAGCCATCAAACTGATTGGCAAGACAGCCCGTCTCGAATTCAAACTGATGGATGAAGACAATAGCATTCAACAGGCACTGGACGGAGCGATTCCCGAAGGTAGCGAAATTTTATATGAGCGTGTAGAAGGAGTAGAAGGACAGGAAGCCACAAAGGAACCTAAATTACTCAAGAAACGCGCGGTATTGACAGGCGAGACCTTGACAGGCGCGGAAGTTCGTTACGATTCTGATTTCAATGAGCCCTATGTTTCTTTGACCTTCAACAGCGTGGGTGCCATGCTGTTTCAGCAAATCACACGCGAAAATGTCAAGAAACGATTGGCTATCGTTCTGGATGACAGCGTCTATTCCACTCCAGTGATTCAGGAAGAAATCGCAGGAGGACAAGCGCAGATCACAGGACAATTCACCACAGAAAAAGCGCACGATCTGGCGATTGTTTTACGTGCTGGCGCACTGCCCGCCCCAGTAATCATCCTCGAAAATCGTACCGTTGGACCCTCACTGGGTAAAGACTCCATTGAGAAGGGCGTTCAGTCCATCATCTTTGGTGGTGCTTTGGTCATACTGTTCATATTGATTTACTATAAGCTTTCTGGTCTCGTTGCAAACATAGCACTGGTATTGAATGTGGTTTTGCTCATGGGAGCACTGGCCTATTTTGGTGCTTCGCTCACCCTTCCCGGTATCGCAGGTATCATTTTGACCGTAGGCATGGCCATCGACGCCAACGTACTGGTCTTTGAGCGCATCAGGGAAGAATTACGTAATGGAAAAACCGTGCGAGCGGCCATTGACTCTGGTTTTTCCAAAGCATTCAGAACCATTGTAGACGCAAACATCACCACCTTCATTGCGGCGGTGGTATTATTCCAATTTGGCACAGGCCCTGTTAAGGGTTTTGCTATCACGCTTTGCATCGGCATCGCGGCGAGTATGTTCACTGCCGTGTTTGTGAGCAGAACTATTTTTGACGTCACGATGAGCGCCAAGAAAATCACCCGTTTGAGCATCTAAATATGGAACTGATTAAATCGGATACTTCGTTTGACTTTATGGGGAAATCCCGAATTGCTATCACCCTTTCCGCATTGATGATTTTGATTGGTATCGCATCGATTATTTTTCACGGCGGCCTAAAATATGGTATCGATTTTTCCGGTGGTACTCTGGTGCAATTGAAGTTTAAGACAGCTCCCTCCCTGCAGGATGTTCGCGACGGATTGAAATCCATGGGACTCGACGACAGCACGATCCAGGAATTTGGTTCCCCAAATGATATTCTGATTCGAGTTCAACGTACGGATGGCAAGCTTGAAGCGGTAGGGGAAGACATCAGAAATGCCTTGGGAAGTAAACTCAATAAAGAAGATATCACTGTCGAGCGCGTCGAAATGGTCGGGCCTAAAGTCGGTAAAGATTTACGTGAAAAAGCACTTCTGGCCATCATCTACGCCATCATCGGAATCGTTCTGTATATTTCCTGGCGTTTTGAATTCCAGTATGCTCTGGCCGCAATCATCGCATTGATTCACGACGTGATGATAACGGTGGGTTCGTTTTCTTTGCTGGATAAAGAGTTCACTCTCGTAACCATTGCGTCCATTTTGACCATCATCGGTTATTCATTGAATGATACCATCGTTGTGTTCGACAGAGTGCGAGAGAACCTCAGGCGGCGCGGTAAATTGTTGTTGAAGGACATCATCAACACCAGCATCAACCAGACTTTGAGTCGAACCCTGTTGACCTCAGGCACGACATTGATAGTGGTTGTGGCCCTGTTTTTTCTAGGCGGCGAAATCATTCATGATTTTTCTTTTGCCTTGTTGGTGGGGATCATTGTCGGAACCTATTCCTCTATTTTTATCGCCAGCGTATTTCTGATTTACTGGGAGTCTCGTTTCAGTCCCAAAAGGTAGTCCCGAGTATAGAGTGTATTTACAAAAACTTGCCAAGCTCCCCGATGTCATGCTAGATTATTTCTCATTATTTATCCCTTCCAAAGAATGAGAGCTTGATGAATCCTCAGCTGAAACTGCTTGTTAGTCTGCAAAAAATTAAAGATTCAGCGATGGTCCTTGAAAAATCCCTCGCGGCGATTCCCGGACAAATCAAGGGAGGTGCCGGATTTCGTGATGAAAAGCAAAAGCTTCTCAAAGAAGCCCAGGACGAAATTGATGCCTTGAAGAAAAAGCGTCGGGATTTGGAAAGTGCGGTCCAGAATGAAAACGACCACATGGCCAAAATCAAAGTCAAATTGCCCAACGTAAAGACGAATAAAGAGTATCAGGCAATCATCGCCGAAGTCGATGTGGTCAAAGAGAAAGTTTCAAAGATCGAAGATCAGGAGCTGGAGGTGATGGAAATCCTGGAGTCGAAAGAAAAAGCATTGCCCGCCATCAAAAAAGCCTGCCAGGAAGAAGAAGAAAAATTCAAAGCCTACGAAAAGAAAAAAGCCGTCGAGGCAGAGCGAGTCAAAGCTGAATTGGAAGGCCTGGCCCTCGAACGAGCAAAAATCACCGATCATCTTGAAAAGGCATGGTTGAAGAAATTTGACCAACTCACGAAGGCCAGAGAAGGTGTTGCCGTCGTAGAGCTCTTAAAGAACATTTGTGGCGGGTGTCACCAGCACATCTTGCCGCAAACCATTGTGAATGCAAAGATCGGCAAAGACATTCAGGAATGTTCGAGTTGCCTGCGTTTGTTGTATTGGGTTGAAGAATCAGAAGAGGAACAAGCACCGAAGTAAACAGGGCGATCGCCGTCGCGACTTATCATTGCGAGGGAGGAAAGTCCGGGCTCCACAGGGCAGGATACTCCGTAACGCGGAGTGGGGGCGACCCCAAGGAAAGTGCCGCAGAAAAGACACAGCCCACCCGACAGAATTTTCTGGCGGCGGCAATGGTGAAAAGGAGAGGTAAGAGCTCCCCAGTATCGTTGGTGACAGCGATAGCTTGGTAAACCCTATCCGGAGCAAGGTCAAATAGGAAAGCGTTTGAGGACGGCCCGTCCGAGCTTTCGGGTTGACTGCTTGAGCCTGTCGGCAACGGCAGGCCTAGATTGATGATCGCCGCCTCGTTTTGAGGTACAGAACCCGGCTTACAGTTTACTTCGGTGTTCACTCTCTGCATTTTTATCCGCAAGAACTTTCACCCCATTCACATTATCCGCTTTTCCCCGCACCCCGGCATGACGATTTTTCATGTGCAGAGTGATCGCATTGCCCAGCGGATCATTGCCACGCGAACTGATAGCCCCCGCGATGATTCCCGCAACAATCAATAATGTTAAGACTGGTTTCCACATACAGGCTTTCTCCTTCCATGGATTGCCGTTGACATCTTCCCTGAACGACATCCCATCGCTGGAGCATTAGCCCCGCCCGTATTTTTACACTTTATCCCGCCTTTTCAATCGATTTGAAATTTGGGCATATTATATAGTCCTTGTTTCGATATAGAAACAGACCAGCAAATAAAAAGGACTTACGCTGGGTTTGCGTAAGTCCTTTGGGAAGATAAGCAATGTGTTGTTAAATGAATATGGAAAGAATTGAATTAAACTAGCGATATAATTTCTTTATAGTCATCCTATAAATAGTCTTGAAGTTCAAGTGAAGCGACCTTCAATATTGAGGTTTTGTTTTTATAATTCTCTACAATTTGTAACTCTTTCCGTAATAGTCCAATTAACATATTCTTGACAATTACCAATAAAGCGATTGTCCTCAATTGGCCTGTTGGGATGGACTCCTACCAATATCATCTCATTTAGAGTTAACTGTTTTTCTTTTGAAAGGTTGTCCCACCAATCAGGATTAAAAAAAATGTTTTCGCATGAATTGAAAAAAAAGTTGACGACGTGATTAGGGAGATCAGAATTTGAAATCTTATGTAGACTCTGAATAAATTTATAACAACTTTCACTACTATCCTTATGCCATGTGAAAATTATTGCCCCACCCTTATCGGTGGCGATTGAAGAGAACGTCAATATATCCATCTTGGATTCCAAATCCATCAAATCCTGAATTTGATTCCCGTTGAAATCATAATCAGGAGTAAAGCCACCACACCCCATTATTTCTGGTGGAATCTGGGTTTTTAAAATATAAAACTTGACCGACTCATAATCTTTTTTTATAAGAATCTCATCGAATCTTTTTTTTTCACTGAATATATCTCGTAATCCAGCCTCTACACCTAGACCAAGGGATGAAGTTATTTCTTGAATATATTGTTGTGTAGATATATTTCTCCCTCTATCTGTTTGGTGATAAAGAGGCAGGGTTTCAGCTAGGGAGGTTTTTGTGAAACACTCCCTAGAAATTGCTCGATAAGCTAATAAAAAACACTGCTTTGATGTTCCTATAAAAGGGTGATTGTCAACTGAAAGAAAAATTTCCTTATCATGTTTGGAACAAAACCCAGTGAATGTTGAGGCCAAATTAATCCCAGTTAATTGAGGTCTCAGTGTGCCTTGATTTTCATTTAAACTTTTGAAATTTACTTTATAGGAATAGACATGTCCATCCCTTGTTATTTTGGATAGAGAGCCACTTTTCCCCACAGTGTGTGCACGGATAATATTCCCTTCACATTCGTGTTTAAGTTGCGTAGGGACACTACAATATTTTTTGGAAAAGTTTCTTTTTAAAATCGTTTCAGCTTCCCAAGGGTTTAATGGCTCATCTTTATCTCTATCGAGATGACATTTTTTGAATTTAACTCCTGAACCACACCAGCATGGTTTATTGCGGCCTAGTTTTGAATTCATCAGGAAGTGCCTAAATGTTTAATGATTTACTTTTTCCCAGCAGAGCGATCATATAAAATAGCTCGTTTAGATTTTTAAGGTTTGTTGGGGAAATTTTGGCTAAGGAGATAAAGTTTTACTCTTAGCAGGATTGACGCATCCGGTATGTAATTTTGAAAAGATTTTTATTGAATTTTTTATAGACGGATAGGAGTTGATGGGGAACGAGGAATAGTATGTACAGAGATTGCAATAAAACGATTAATTTACCAATAAAATTCATCGTTCAAACCTATAAAGTAAAGGGGTCAAGTCCATTCTTGACTGCTAGTCGAGGTATTCCTAATGTCTAAAGGAACGCCAATGGGTCGAGTCCTCCCGCAGGCCTCATTTGCTACCAGAGCAAGAGGGGCTCTCTTATTCAGGACAAGTCTAGTTTTAGCTTCAGTTCTTTGAGCTGTTTGGCGTCCACTGCTGAAGGGGCCTCGGTCATGGGACAGGAAGCTTTTTGTGTTTTTGGGAAGGCAATCACGTCTCTTATGGAGTCAGAATCGGTCAACAGCATGGCGATGCGATCGAGCCCAAAGGCGAGTCCGCCATGCGGCGGGGCTCCGTATTGCAGGGCATCGAGCAGGAAGCCGAATTTCTCCCGGGCTTCTTCATGTCCGATCCCCATGAGGGCGAATGTTTTTTCTTGCAGGTCTTCTCGGTGAATACGAATGCTTCCGCCGCCGATTTCGTTGCCATTCAATACCAGGTCGTAGGCACGGGCGAGTAGTTTTTCTGGCGGTGTGTTCTCAAATTCAGTGAGATCAGACTGCATGGGTGCGGTGAAGGGATGATGTTTGGCGGCCAGACGTTTTTCCACTTCGTCGTACTCGAACATGGGGAACTCGGTGACCCACAGGAAATTGCTTTTTTCAGGATCGATGAGGTTGAGCTTATCGGCCGCGGAAAGCCGGATATGCGCCAGCGAGTCCGCAACGATATTGGCGGTGTCGGCGGCGAAAACGAGGACATCTCCGGTTTCACCCCCCATTTTGCTAACAATATTAGCGATGGTATCGGGATCAAAAAATTTGATGATGGGGGATTGCAGTCCGTCTTCCTGAATTTTTATCCAGGCCATCCCTTTTGCTCCGTAGGTCTTCGCTACTTCGGTCAAATCGTCCAGGGCTTTGCGGGACAAGGCGGTTGCGGAGCCTTTGATGTTGATGGCTTTGACTTGTCCGCCCGATTTCAGGGCTTCGTTGAAAACTTTGAATCCGCAGTTGGCAACGGTTTCGCTCAAATCGACCAGTTCCAAACCAAATCGGGTGTCGGGCTTATCGGAACCGTAACGACTCATAGCCTCTTCGTATGTGAGGACGGGGAAGGGCGTCTCCAGAGTTTTGTTCACGGTCTTCTGGAAGATTTCCTTGATAAGTTTTTCAGCAATGTCGTAGACCTGTTGTTCTTCGACAAAGGACATTTCGATATCGATCTGGGTGAATTCGGGTTGCCGGTCCTGCCGCAAATCTTCGTCACGGAAACATTTGACGATCTGAAAATATTTGTCCATGCCTGCGGCCATGAGAATCTGTTTGAACAGTTGTGGCGATTGCGGGAGCGCGTAAAAATGATGCGGTTGCACTCGGCTCGGTGTCAAATAATCGCGCGCGCCTTCTGGCGTGCTTTTGGTGAGCATGGGGGTTTCGATTTCAATGAATCCGTTGGCATCGAGTACGTCTCGTGTTGTTTTTGTGATCTGGTATCGAAGATGAAGATTTTTTTGCAATCGGTCACTTCGCAGGTCGAGATAGCGGTATTTGAGGCGAACGGATTCAGAAACATCCTGTCCTTCCCAGGGGGAAAAGGGCGGTGTTTTTGAGGGGTTGAAAATTTCAAGGTTATCAATGTAAACCTCAACTTTTCCCGTCTTCAAGTTTTTGTTGACCATCCCCTCAGGACGTTCTCGCACGACTCCACGAACGCCGATCACATAGTTGCCACGAAGTGACTGGGCCTGTTGATGGGAAAGTTCGTCGATTTGCGGATTGAGCACGACCTGCGCGATGCCTTTTTTGTCCCATAGATCGATAAAAATGAGCCCACCATGGTCCCTTCGTGTATGAACCCAGCCGCAGAGTGTAACGGTTTGGTCAATGTGGGTTTCGTTGATATCACCGCAATAATGAGTTCGGGTAAACGTTTCGGGCATGGTCGATCGATTGCTTTAATTTTAAAGGGTTTGCATTATGGGATTTTGTCTTGCAGGCAAAGACTCACAAGAATAAATAAATGACCCTCAACTTGCAAGTGTAAAATAGCTTTGAGCCGTTGTTGTCTGAATTACATCTTTTAGAATAGATTTCTTACGCGTGCCCTCTAGCAAGAATTGCTTTTAATAGAGAAGTTTTTTCTATATGATATTATACTTACCGCCTTCATTTTCTCATGAAAACTGTGGAAATGCGGGGTACTTGTTTGTCTGAACAAATTTTATCAAGTGAGAGTCATGAAAACATACGAAGATTTGGCTGGAGACGGTGGTTCCAATATTGTGGAACAGGTCCAGAACTTGGGCGTCAAACTCCGTTCACGGCTGGACAAAATCAAATACAAAATTTGCCTGATGAGCGGCAAGGGCGGTGTCGGCAAAAGTTCGGTTACGGCAAACATCGCGGCTTGTCTTGTTGACAAAGGTTACACCGTCGGTATTTTGGATGCCGATTTGAATGGCCCCAGCATTGCCCATCTTTTGGGCATTTCTCCTGATGACAAACTGGTGATTGATGAGTCGGGCATTCAACCGGGTAATGGGGTGCATGGTATTCGTATCATGTCGATGGATATGTTGCTTTCGAGTCCCGATCAACCCGTGATGTGGACGGAAAATGCTGAAGCCAGCGCGGTTTGGGTCAGTACCATGGAATCGACCGCATTACGAGAGCTGGTTGCGGACACGTGTTGGGGTGAGTTGGATTTTCTATTGATTGATATGCCTCCGGGGAGTGACCGCATCGATAATATTCGGGGTCTCATTCCCGAGCTTTCGGGTGTTGTTGAAATCACGATTCCTTCTCCGTTATCTCAGCATATCGTCAGCAAGTCGATCACCAAGAACAGCAAGATGGGTGTTCCTGTGATTGGTCTGGTTGAAAATATGGCGAGCTATGTTTGCCCGCATTGTGATAAAGAGGGCGAATTGTTTGAAGGGGATGATGTTGAAACCTTGTCTACCCGCAAGGGAATTCCTTTTATCGGGAAAATACCTTTTGATACACGTGTTTCACGAAAAACAGACTCTGGCGGATTGTTCTATATGGAACATCAGGAGTCGCCTACTGGCAAAGCGATTTGTACGGTCGCAGATGCCATTCTTAATTTTATAAAATAATTTTTCAGATATAGGAGGAGTAATGAAATTTCTTTGTATCCCTTGCGACACGCAAATGGAGACCCAGGTTGACGGTATCATGCCAGAAGAAAATAAAAATCTGGCCATGAAGTTCAAATGTAAAAAATGCGGCTATTCTATCGCCATGCTCACCAACAAATTTGAAACCGAGTTTGTGAGCAAACTGGGTGTTGAAATGGGTGGTGCCTCGGCGGAAGGCAAGGCCCCGTTGGGTGTGGTGTCTTCTGCTTTGGCAGAGGGTAAAGAAGAATTGAAAAAGGCCGCACCGCAGGCAGATGATTTGATCTGGACGGAAGAAGCTCAGGAACGTATTAAAAAGGTTCCTTTCTTTGTTCGCAATATGGCCAAGAAAACGGTGATCAATTTTGCACTCGAAAGAGGCATCACGACCATCGACGCCAAGCTGATGGACGAGGTTCGTGAAAAAGTAGGTATGTAGTCGAGCGGTTCATTTCGCGAAGAGGCCGTTTTTACAGTTTTAAAAGACTCACGTTATTTCGATAATGTGGGTCTTTTTTTTTGTATTTTGCGGGAGGGCTACAGGAACAAAAAACGGGTTCAGGTGTTGGTGAATTTCGGAAACACCTGCTGAAAAGCGGTTGGTAGATTTGCGATCAATTCAGAGGCGATCAGGCTGGCTTGACCGCATTTTTTTTCCGCAAAGTCACCTGTGTCAAGGGCGGACTAAAAATGTACCAGCGTGGCGGAGTAAAAGTGTACCACTCGGGGTTAAAAAAAATGGTTTCTAGATCATAATCTTTGTTGCTGTTGTTGGGCTTGTGGGCCCTGTGGGAAACC